>Ga0079306_1000124_pt1 | contig 91549 bp, 73 predicted proteins | sample Methanotroph_Enr_FD_79181 | JGI IMG/M metagenome (GOLD analysis project Ga0079306, IMG submission 79181) | Enriched soil microbial communities from Old Woman Creek wetland in Ohio, USA - Methanotroph_Enrichment_5 | ecosystem: Environmental > Terrestrial > Soil > Wetlands | place: USA: Ohio... | reverse complement strand
ATCAGGCCGTATCTCGGATGCCGGTTGTGAAGGTGATCCGGCTGCAACGAGGTACCTATGGAATGGAAGGACGGATACATAACCGAGATCGAGTATGTGCACGGGGTCTACCGGGAGTTGGGGCCCACGTCCCTTAATTTCATACTCCTCTTGCAGAACCGTGAGCCGGTTGCGCTCCAGGACGGTTTCAGCTATCTCGACCTGGGATGCGGACAAGGGGAATCGGTTAACCTGTTTGCCGCCTGCCATCCGGAAGGGCAGTTCCACGCCGTCGACTTCAACAACGCCCATATCGCCGGCGCCCGCAACCTGGCGAGGCAGGCCAGCATCCAGAACGTGACCTTCTGGGAAGCGAGCTTTGCGGATCTCGGGGATCTCGACCTGCCGCAGTTCGATTTCATCACCCTGCACGGCATCTATTCCTGGGTCGGGCCCGAAAACCGGCAGTGCATCGTCGACTTCCTGCGCACCCATTTGAAGCCAGGGGGCGTGGTCTACCTGAGTTATAACAGCCTGCCCGGCTGGAGCAGCTACGCGCCCCTCAGGCACCTGCTTTCCTCCTACGCAGACACCCAGCCGGGCTCCCTCGAAGAGCGCGTCGAGCGGGCACTGCAGTTCGCCCAGCGGCTGCGCGCCTCGCAGGCGTCGTTCTTCGAGGCGAACTCATCGGCGCAGGACTTCTTCGACTACATCTGCACCCTCCCCAGGAACTACGTTGTTCATGAGTTCTTCAACCGGGACTGGACCCTCTTTTACCACGCCGACGTGGTGAGGAACCTGGCCGCCGCCAAGCTGAATTTCGTCGGTTCCGCAAACGTTGCCGACAACCAGGACAAGCTCAGATTCACCGCGGCGCAGCAGCAGGTCTTGGGCGCCATCTCGGACCGGGTGATGCGCGAGACGGTGAAGGATTTCACGGTGGCGCCTCTGTTGCGCAGGGATGTCTTTGCCAAGGGGGGGCGGCGCATTCCCACCGCGGAGCAGCTGAAGCATTTCGGCAGGACCTGCTTTGCGCTGGTGGTGCCGCTGGCGAGAATCGAGCGCAAGGTGCCTTTCCCGGTGGGAGAGCTGCACCTCGGTAACAAGCTTTACGGCCCGATCCTCCGCGCCCTCGGCGAGGGGCCGCAAACCCTCGACCAGATCCTGGAGCGCCCTGAGATCGGGGGGCTGGGCAAAAACCGCGTGCTAGAGGCGATCCTCATGCTGATGGCTGCGGAGTACGTGATGCCGGCCGTCGAGCCGGTGCTCTCCACGACGATGACCACCAGGAGGCTCAACAACGCCATCATCGAGCGCAATCTGGAGAACCTGGACAGGAAGACGCTCGCCTCTCCGGTGCTGCGCAGCGGGATCAAGTTGGACTGGCTGGAGCGGATGCTGCTCCTGTGCGAGATCCGGCGCAACGGGGCCCCACTCTCGTTCATCTGGGAGAAGATGGCGGCGAACGAGCACCTGTTGAGCCGGGACGGTGCGATTTTGCAGACTGAGGAAGAAAACCTGACGGAGCTGGCCGTGGTGATAGACGCGTTTCAGGCGGACAAACTCCCCATGTTGCGCCAGCTCGGCGTGTTCTGATCTGTGGCGCTTAGGCGTGGTTTTTGGCAGGCAATGATGCTATCTTAGCTGAGGTAATCAGATCACGAAGCAGGAGCAGGCACCGATGCAGGAAACCACTCATCCTTTTCAGACCCTCACCCCGAGCTTCATCATGGACGCCGTGGAAAGCCAGGGGTTTCGCTGCGATTGCCGCACCTCGGCTCTGAACAGCTACGAAAATCGCGTGTACCAGGTGGGGGTCGAGGAGGGGCAGCCGCTGATCGCCAAGTTCTACCGACCGGGGCGCTGGAGCGACGAGCAGATCACGGAGGAGCACGTCTTCTGCTTCGAGCTGGCCGAGCACGAGCTGTCGGTGGTGGCGCCCTGGTGCAACCAGTCGGGCGAGAGCCTGTTCCATTTCGAGGGATTCCGCTTTGCCCTCTACCCGCGCCAGGGCGGGCACGCCCCGGAATTCGACAACGACGAGAACCTGGTGATCCTGGGGCGCATGCTGGGGCGCATCCACTCGATCGGCGCGCTGCGTCCCTTCACGGCGCGGCCGACCCTGGACAGCAACAGTTTCGGGCGCCAAAGCGTCGAATTGATCAGCGGGAGTTTCATCCCCGACGAGTACCGGGAGAGCTACCTTGCGGTGACGGGACAGCTCTTGCAGGCGATCGAAGAAATTTTCGCGGCGACCAACGATGTCCGCTTCATCCGCTCCCATGGCGACTGCCACGCCGGCAACATCCTCTGGCGCGACGGGGCGCCGCACTTCGTGGACTTCGACGACGCCCGCATGGCACCCGCGGTGCAGGACCTCTGGATGATGCTCTCTGGTGAGCGGCCGCGCCAGCAGGCCCAGTTGGTCGAGCTGATCAAGGGGTACCGCGAGTTTTACGATTTCCAGCCCAGGGAACTCTGGCTGGTCGAGGCGCTGCGCGCCCTGCGCATGCTGCACTACAGCGCCTGGCTCGCCAGCCGCTGGGAAGACCCCACCTTTCCCCGTACCTTCCCCTGGTTCAACACCGTGCGCTACTGGGGCGAACACATCCTGCAACTGCGCGAGCAACTGGCGGTTTTGGAAGAGCCGCCCCTGGAACTCCCCTAAAACACATCCCACAAAAAGTGCACGCCTTGATCCACGTGCACCGTCCGCGCGTGCGTTCCCTCGCCGGCCGGGGGGCGAGGGGGAAGAACCCACAGCCTATCTGAGCCACGGGCTCAGTCCTGCGGGAAGCGGGCGCAGAAGGCTCTCACCTCATCCAGCAGTCCTTTTTTCTCCCCTGCCTCCAAAAACGAACCGAGCACCGAGTTTTCCACCAGCTGCCGTACCTCGTGAAAGTCGAGGTCCAACGCCCGGTACACCGAGATGAAGTTATCGGTAAGGTAGCCGCCGAAGTAGGCGGGGTCGTCGGAATTCACCGTCGCGCAGAGATCGAGCTTGAGCATCTTTTTCAGGCTGTGCTCAGACATCTCGTGAAAAACCCGCAGTTTCACGTTCGATAAGGGGCAGACGGTAAGGGGAGTCCGATCGGCCGCCAGCCGCTCTACCAGGCGATCATCTTCGAGGCAGCGCACGCCGTGGTCGATCCGCTGCACCCCGAGGAGATCGAGCGCCTCCCAGATGTAGGAAGGCGGCCCTTCTTCGCCGGCGTGGGCCACGGTGAGGAAGCCGGCCTCGCGGGCGCGCTGAAAGACGGCCTCGAACTTGGCCGGAGGGTGCCCCGACTCGGACGAGTCGAGACCGACGGCGGAGATCCACTCCCGAAACGGGAGGGCCTGCTGCAGGGTCTCCAGGGCAGATTCGGCGGACAGGTGTCGCAGGAAACAGAGGATGAGCCGTGAAGTTATGCCGAAGCGCTCGCGGGCCTCATCCAGCGCCCGGCGGATGCCGGTGATCACGGTCTCGAAGGGGATGCCCCGTTCGGTGTGCCCCTGCGGATCGAAAAATATCTCGGTGTGGCGGATCTGATCGGCGTGGGCGCGTTCCAGGTAGGCGAAGGTCAGGTCGTAGAAATCCTGTTCATGCTGCAGGACGCCCATGCCCTGGTAGTAGATGTCCAGGAAGGACTGCAGGTCGCTGAAATCGTAGGCCGCGCGCAGCTGCTCCACCGACTGGTAGGGGAGCGCGACGTCGTTGCGGGTGGCGATCCGGAACATGAGCTCCGGTTCGAGGGTCCCTTCGATGTGCAGGTGCAGTTCGACCTTGGGGATGTCGCGGATGAAGTTTTCGAGTGCGCGGGTCATCTGGTTAGCTCCGTTCGGCGCGCCAGACACCGCGCGGCGTAACGGGCGGTGGCTAGCGGGTTTTCCTCTCGATTTCGAGGTCGAGATGCTTCAACTGGTCGATGTTCTTGTTCAGATCGTTGATGGTCTTGTTTAGATCGCCGACTTCCTTGTTCAGGGATTGGTTGCTGGCGCGGTACGTTCGGTTTTGTCGCCTGAGCTCTTCCGCCGAGTTGATCAGCTCGAGCAGCGGAGTCGCCTGGACGCTCCAGACGCTGGAAGGGAACTCCTTCTTGAGGCGCCGCAACAGCTGGTGTGCCTGGGGCGAGGCCGGTCGCTCGGCGGTCGGCTTCAGGGTGATCAGTGCCAGGCGGAAAAGCGCCTCGTCGGTCACACCGGCGGCCGGGGTTGCATTGGTGATCGATTCCAGGATCTTGGCGGCACCGGCGTTGTCGCCCTTTTCGATCAGGGTCCGCGCCGAGGCGAGCTTTCTGGACTCGGAGTAGTAGAAGTTCTGGATGAAGTTTCCTTTTTCGCTGGAGCGCCCGGAGGCGCAGCCGGCACACAGGGAAACGGCTAGTAGCAGTAGGCCCAATCGTCTCATGTTACCTGCTTTTGTCGGCGGATCAAGTAGCTGCTCCCCGGCGTCCCTTTGGCGGAATCCTTGGTCTGAGCGGAAACCCTGGCGATGTCGACGGCCGAGGCGAACTCGTCTCCCCCGCAGATGAGGACTGCAATGGAGATGGTGGTAATTGGGAAGAACCGGCGCACGCCGTAGCGGTCGCAGCCGTCGATGCCGCCGCGCTCCAGGTCTACCGGGTTGAAGTGCTTGCGTACCTCGAGATCGAACCCCTTGATGACGGCTTCGCAGATCGTGGCGGCCCGCTCGGTGGAGAGCACCATGACGAAGTCGTCGCCGCCCACGTGGCCGACGAAGCTGCCGGGGTCACCCAGTTGCTTCACGGCCGCCAGGATAAGGTCGCCGGTGACCCTGAGAAGTTCGCTTCCCTTGGCGTAGCCGTAGTGGTCGCTGAAGGGCTTGAAGTTGTCCAGGTCCGCGTAGCAAAAGGCGAAGGTGCCTCCGGATTTGAGCCGCTGGTCCAGGACCCGCTCGATGGCTATGTTGCCGGGGAGCCGGGTGAGCGGACTGGCGTCCAGGCTGTTTTGCTCCAGCACCTTGAGGCGCGCCGCCATGCGGGTGAAATCGCGGGCCAGGTCGCTGATCTCGTCACCGGGCGGTATCTGCGGGTCGTAGTCGAAGTCCCCCTCGGCAATCCGGTGCGTGGCGCGCTGCAGTTTGCGGATGGCGCGGAAGGTGCGGTAGGTGACAAAAGGGGCCACGCCGACGGCTAAAAGGAAACCGGTACAAGAAATGATGATGGTCCACCGGATGGTGGATTCCTGCTGGTAGTTGGCCCTTTGCAGTTCGGCCTGCAGCAGGTCCTGGCGTTTCACGTAGCAGGCGTCCACCGCATTCAGAAGCCTGGCCGCGGAGGAACGGACCTGGCCCGGGGCGCCGCTGCCACCCGAGAAGAGCCGGTCAGAGGTGGAGCGGTAATCGGCATAGAGTCGTTTCAGGTTCGCGCTGTCGTTGCTGCGGTCAAGTTGTACGACGACGCCCAGGTTGGCAAGGGATTCCTTCTCACGTTGGTGAAACAGATCGATGAAGGTTGGATCTTTGAGTATTGCATACTTGCCGGCGTAGCTCTCTTGGGCAAGCAACGAGGTGCGCAGCTTGATGAGGGAACTGATAATGGGGAGATCGCTATTGGCGATGCCACGCGCTGTCCTGTTAAGGGCGTACAGGCTGAAGGAAGAGAAAGCCAGCGCTGCCGTGGTAAAGAGCGCCATCGCGGCATAGCCGGCGCTGATTTTCTGGATCAGTGAGAAGTTGGAAAAATTGAAGGCAGATTTTAACTTGATAACAAAAGCCATAGGGTGAATATTAGGGGAGTCAGGTTGATAAGTCAACGCATTCTCAGTGATTTGTCAGACTTTTGGCAGCTCTGAGAGAATTTGGCCAGCGATCTCTTCAGGGGTGTCGGCGCCGCTTGCCACGACCACCGTGGCCCAGCGTCGGTAGAGCGGCACGCGCTCCAGCAGGAGTACTTCCAGCCCCCCGGCCGTCAGCCCGACGATGCCGCGGGGCGCTTCGGAACCGATGTGCCGGAGGATGGCTGCGAAGTCGGCATCGATGAAAACGACCGTGGAAATGAGACTCAGGTGCCGCATGGCGGCCTCGGAGTAGACCGCGCTGCCGCCAGTCGAGATGACGGTCCCTTCGCAGACCTCGAGCTCGAGGATGGCGTCCTCTTCGATCTTCGCGAAGGCGGCCTCGCCCACCCGGTCGATGAGCGTCTGCAGCGGCAGGCCGTGGCGTGCCTCGATGCATCTATCGGTATCGACGAATTCCCAGCCCAGGCGGGCGGCGAGGATTTTCCCCACGGCACTCTTGCCCGATCCGGGCATGCCGATCAGCGTCACTTTGTGCATGGCTCTCCACGTGTCGGGTCCGGCCCGCTCGTCAGTACCAGGGGTACCCCTTGCTGCGTCGGCGGATCAGGTGCTCGACGAGGAAGAAGGGGCGGATGAAGATGACCCCTTTGCGCCGCAGGTCGAAGAGATCGATGAGAAAGTGGTACAGGCAACCGGCCAGAAGTGCCCAAACCAAGGGAAAGAAATGGGCCAGCAGCGCGAGCATCAGGAAAAAGTCGATGGTGTGGAAAACGCACAGGCCGACGTAGGAGATGGCGCTTTGGATCGGCTGCAGCTCCTCGAAGTAGCGGAACATGCCGCGGATACTGAGGCTTTTCCTGCGCTGGACGAAAAGGAAATAATGGTCGATGTCGATCAGGACACCGCCGATGGCAAAAAAGCCGACTTCGGCCGGGCTCAAAACGGGTGCCAGCGCCGCGGCGGCTACGCCGGTCAGTGCTAGGTGCTGGGTAAGGGTCATCTCAATCCTTCCAAAAAACCGCTCGCCCGAAGTGGCCGCTGGCGCCAGAAACTGCGCGCGGCGCCTGTCCCGGGCCCCTCCGGATCAGAGCAGGGTTGCCTTGAGCAGCGAGCGCAGTTCGGTGCTGGTCCCGGATTCCTTTTTAACGATGGCCTTGCGCTCCTGCAGTGTCAGGAACTCGGCGATGTGGCCCGCAGCCAGCGTCCTGCTCCCGGCGATCGAGGTGGCCAGCTGGCAGAGGATCTGGACCGGCAGCCCGTTTTTGAAACCCTGCACCAGCTTGCCGATCTCTTCGCGGCGCTGGTCGTCGTTCCAGGACCGGTAGACATCGTCGCCTATGTTGTTAAGGTTGTTGAGCATGTTCCCTCCATGGATAATAAGCTCCGGCGTTCGGCGTTTTCGGTGCGGGGAGCGGCTTTAGCGGCGCTGGCACCGGCGCTTAGCGGCTCAAGCTGCTCCCCCAGATACCTGCCGCCTGCCTGTTTTGGCTGCCCGGCTCGTCTTCCTGCCTGGCGATCAGGGCGCCGCATCCACCCCGTAAGTGGCGTCACTTCTTGTGCTGGTGGCTGAAGATGTGGTCCCTGCAGTAGCCGTGCTGCCCGCTGCACTGCGGACAGTAGCGGAAGTCCATCTGGGGGTGGGTCTGGTCGGTGATGCCGCAGACGCTGCAACGATGCACCGGCTCGTTTTTCCTGGGTACCATGGCGGCCGCCTTCTTTACAAACTGCCGGCGTCCGTAGCGCACGTTGGTGACGATGTCCCGGGCGAAGAATAGCAGGAAATTGGCGGTCGCGGCAAGCACCATGAGTCGTGTGGCCCAGTCGCCGAAGACGAGCTGGTAGGCGTAGCCCAGCCAGGTGAGGAGCGCGAGCCACTTGATGCGCACCGGCAGGATGAAAAAGAGCAGTATCTGGAAGTCGGGAAACAGGGTGGCGAAGGCCAGGAAGACCGAACCCGCCAGGAAAGCGTTGCTGACCGGATAAGCCGGGACCAGGAAGGAGGCGGCGATGGTGATTACGCAGCCGAGCAGCAGGTAGACGTTGTAGCGGAAGGCTCCCCAGTGCTCCTCCAGCGCCGATCCCAGCATGTAGAAGAAGTACCAGGCGAACAGGGTGAAGATCAGGCTCTGCCGCGGCGGATCGAAGGGAAGGGTGAAGAGCCGCCACCACTCGCCCTGCATCAGCAGGTCAGCCGACAGGTAGCTGGCGCTGCGCTCCAGCTTCCCGGTCATGTACATCAGGTAGAAAAAGGACTGGCCGGCGATCAGGTAGATGGTCAGGTTGGGGATGGCGTAGCGGCCGAATTTCCTATCGAGGCTGTCCAGAAATTTCATGGTCTGAGGGGGTTCCTTTGTTTTCGACATTCGATGAGGCCGGGGCGAGCGAAGCTTCGAGGTACGTCCTGAGGCTCGCCGGCAGGCTGTCTGCCTGCTTGCGCCCCCTCAACTGGGCGACGATTTGGTCGCTTTCCTGGGAGGTGATCAGGTTCAGCTTGGCCAACTCCTGGATGTCGCTCGGCCGGGCGTACTCGATGGTGAAGGCGAAGTCTTCGGTGTCGTATTCCTCAGGTTGGGTGTACACGCTGCGCACCATCTGTTGCAGCGGGGACGGGTGCTTCGACAGGTATGACATCCACTCTTCGCGCTGCTTTGAGTTCATGGCCTGGAACCAGATGTGGTGGGCGAACTCGTGCACCATCAGGTCCCGCAGCTCCGAGTCGCTGTAGTTCTGGTACAGGTTGCTATAGATGAGCTGGGAGTCTTTGCGGTAGGCGCCCAGGTGGTACTTCACTTCGCTGGGCCACATGGCTTCGTCGAACGAGTTTCCCCCCACGCGCAAGGTTTTTCTCTGCGGGTCATAATGCTCGTACAGTACCGACAGCGTCTGATCGGAACGCGACAGTCGCTGGACCCTTTTCCCCTGATACCAGCTGATCGGCACATAGGTGGTGGCACAACCGCCCAAGGCCAGAGCCAGCAGTAACATTGCAGCAAGTTTTGCCGTGAAGGTGCTTTTCGGCATCAAGCTGTCCTCCTGTCTGCGCCATCGACATCCCTCTCTAAAACGCAGGCAGGCGGTGACGGAGTCATGAAGCTCATGGTGTTTATAACTACTTTCAGCATGCAATTGGTAACTCTTTAGTTATTTTTTGCTTTTTAACCGATAAGCTTTATAGCAGTAAGTGGCCAACGTGACAATTGCAATCTGCCCGCCAAGTTCTGTAAACACGAAAAATATCATTTTTTAGAGCGGTAAAGCCACCTTTTTTCCACCATTTCCTGCAAATTTGCGTCAACTGGACACACCGACGTGCCCTCTCAGGGAGGTGAAGCACGCTCCAGCCCCTGTCGCCCCCTCCGCCGATCCGGCTCGCCGGGGCGGCAAAGCTGGCAAAAAAAGGGTCCAGGCGTTGAATAATATTGATTATTGAGGCCTGCTCCCCTAGAATGGGCCAATATCAAAAATCCCCCAAGGATACCATGACGCAGATCCTTCTTATCTCCGATACTCCCCGAGTGAAGCAGGTCTTCGAGGCCCTGGGACAGCAGGAGTCCCTGCTGCTTCGGACCGCCACGACCCTGAACCAGGCAGACCAGGAAATATCCACCGCTGCTCCGGATTTTACCTTCGTTCAGAGTCGAATCTCGGGCTTCTCCGGAGAGATCATCCTCCGCCACCTGAAAAAGACCCTTCCCGCCGACGCCAACATCGTACTGCTAGCCGCGAGCCACGAAGAAATGCTGCAGGCGTACCAGCAGTCGGACCCCTACCTTGACCTCACGACCACCGACGAGACCCTCCTCGATTGCATAAACCAGGTGCTGGCCGGGGTGTACCAGTCTCCCGAGCCTGCGGCACCAGTCGCGCCCGTAGTCGAAGCTGTCGGGCCTGCTGAACCTGCTGAGGCCGTTGAGCCTAAAACTGAGGCCGTTAAGCCTGCTGAGGAATCTGCAGCCGAAGTCCGCGAGTCGGCGACCGCTCCTACGGAGGTGCCCGCAGTTGCTAAACCGGAGCCGCCGAAGGTGTTTGAACCGCTATGGTCGCCTGAACCGGTGCAACCCGCAGAGGCGCAGCCTGCAGAAAACCAGGCTGCAGAGGCACCATCCGAGGACCTGAATCGGGTCGACGAGACAAAGGACGAACTGCCGGGCAGCCGGAAGGCGCGGACGGATTCGTTTGCCGCAATGATGGACCGCGCCTCGCAGAAAGATGAGGCTGCCGGGTCGGTGCCTATCGAGGAGAACGAGCGGGTCACCTTGAGGAGCTCGACCAGGGAGGCTGCGGGCGGTGCAGGTCGCCGTGAACCGCATGGTTCCGTCGAGCGCGGCATGCCCGTTAATGTCGGGGAATTCACCCATGGTGAGCCTCTTGCCGATGCGCTGCGCCGGGCGAGCCACAAGAAAAAGAAGCCGCTCTGGGTACCGCTGCTTGTCTTGGTACTCATCTGCGTTCCGCTCGTTTCTTATCTGGCCGGCAAGAAGGCTGCGCCTCCCGAATCGATCCTCAAACCCCGCAGCGCGGCGCAATCTGCCAAACAGCCGGGCTTTTCCGGTTCGATAGCTGCGAAGGCTCCGGCCGGCGCACCGGCAGTGCCGCAAGGTGCAGCACAACCTGTTGCCCCGAAGGCGACGCCGGCCCAGCCTTCGTCGGCCGCCACGGCTCAGAACGTGACTCCGGGAGCGGCTCCAATCGTTGCGCCGGGCGGCAAACCCGAAGCAAAGGCCTCGAGCGGCACGACAGCCAAGCCGGCTCCGCAACCCGTAGCCAAGCCCGCTACCCCGCCGGCCGCACCGGCAGGACAGAAGTCGCTTCCGTCGCTGGTGGCGCAGGCTAAGCTGGATCCGGAGTACGGCAAAACCCATCCCGGCTGGCTGAGGTACCTTGGTGCCAGCGCCGAGTACAAGGTCTACAAGGAAGGGGAGCTTTTCAAGGCGCTCCAGGTTCTGGCACGCGGGGAATCCATCCCCGACCAGCTCTTCAAAACCGCCCTGCGGGAGTTCGGCGGCGGAGACGCGTACCGGGTGGAGTCGACAGGCGAGAAAGGCAAGTACCTTGTGGAGCAGGGCGACAGCAAGGGGGGCGTGGCCCTTACGGTGTACCGGAGTAAGGGCGACCGCCGGATGAAAGGCTTTGTCCTCTACTACCGCTAACCCCTCGCACACCAGAAATACCCTAATGAGGAATGTAATGACTTACGGAAAACAAGGCGGAGCACTGCTGCTTCTGGCGCTTCTGTCGCTGCCACATCAGGTTTTCGCAGCACAATCTCCCTTCGACATCGATGTCAAGGAACTGGACCGTGCGGGGGCGCCGAGTGCGCCGAAGGCTGCCCAGCCCTCGCCGTCCAAGGGTGCACCGTCCCGCTTCGACATCGACGTGAAAGAACTGGAGCACGAAGGTAAGGGAAGCCCCGCCAAGGCGGAAAAGAAGAAAGCCAAGAAAGAGAAGAAGACCTCGGCAGGAAGCTCCGGTGCGGGCAAGACCCACAAGGCTGCCACCGGTGACGGGGAGTATGTCCGCTACACGGTCAAGCCTGGCGACCACATCTTCAAGATCCTGGTGACCCGCTTCGGCATGTCCAACGAGGCCGCCGAGAAGCTGATCCCCGAGATTGTCCGTATCAACGATATCTCCAACATCAAGAGCCTGACAGTGGGACGCACCCTGCTCATCCCGACCGGTGGACACCATGTGAAGGCGGCCAGGTCAACCAGGTCGGGCAAGCACCACGGCAGGGAAACGGAAATCGTGCAGCCCGAAACCGGTACCGCTGCCCAGGGGGGCGCAACTGCTCCTGTAGCGAAGCTTCCCGAGACCGTTTCGCAGGCTGTGGAAAAGGCCCCCGCCCAGGCCGCTGCACCGGCAGCCGTTCCGCCGGCGCCCAAGCCGGCAGCTCCGGCGGTCCCAACGGCTCCGGTCGCCAAGGTGCCCTCCGCGCCTGCCGCCACGGCAAAGGTTGCTCCGACAGCTCCGTCTGCTCCGACCCCGTCAGCCGCTCCGGCGGTGCCCAAAGCCGCGCCTAAGGTACCGGTCCCGGCGCCTGCTCCTGCCGCGCCTCTCGCTGCGGCAGCTCAAGCTGCCCCGGTTGCCCCAGTTGCGCCGGCCGCGGTGCTCAACACCTGGATCTGCTCGATCACCGACAAGGACCCGGCAAAAATCGTCGACTCGGCGATGAGCGCGCTGTCTTTGCACTGGAGCAAAAACCGGATCATCAACTCCGCAGAGGGGGCACCCAACGCCTTCAGCATCAGGGTGGACCGCTACTTTGAGCGCAACGGTGCCCGCTATATCGTGAGCATCGACGAAAACGACCCCTACAGCTTTACGCTGCTCAGGCTGCTTGAGACCTCCGGCTATCGGGTTCTCATGATCGGAGCGGGAGACGACTTCAAGGCGGTAACCGAGAAACTGCTGCGGATGGTGGGGCTGACCCCGGATTTCGGCAAGCACCCGATCCAGGGAGGCAGGGAAAGCACGGGATTCCTGGTGCAGCAGGAAGACGCTGAGGGGAGGCGGCTGTTGCTGACCGGTGAGGCAGTCGATCCGAAGTCGAAGTGGACTCTTCCCCAGGGATGCGGCTACCGGTAGAGAGAAACCTTGCTACGATGGAACTAGTTGAGCCCCTCTCCTCCTTTCCAACGGCAAATTGGGTGGGACCGGAGAGGGCACGGCGGATATGGATTGTAGCTATTAAGGCGCCGGCGCCGGTGCGGGCTGAACCGGTGCCGTGCCATTCGCATCTACTCCCAGCGACATCGTCGGCTGCGTGCCGTTCAGCCCGGGAAGCACACTTTGCAGCGCCGTATCGGCAAGGGCAGGAGGTTCCTGCTGCATCGCCTTCGGCTCCTCACCCCCTGCCGGAACCTCGACGACGAACTCCTCGCCTTTTCCCTGCATCGCTCCTGCCACCCAGCTGTCGACATTGCCGCGCACCAGCGCTTCCAGTTTATTTTTCATGGGAGTGTAGGCCGCTTCCTGTGCCACCGGCTTAACGCGCTGCAACTGCTCGAACACCATGCGCGAGTACCTGTCCCGCTTGTCCGGGGTCTGGCTGTTGTAGCAGCCGATCGCCTTCCAGTTATAGCCGTACTTCTCGATGCACATGGAGAGGATCCAGGCGCCGGTCTTGGTGTTGACGCAGGCGTCGCCCAACGAGTTCCAGCGTTCCTTGCCGAGAGTGGACGCCCAGCTCGAGTTGATCTGCATCAGGCCGAAGTCGAAGGTGCCATTGGTGTTGCGGTGCACCGCCCTCGGGTTGAAGTTGGACTCGACCTTGGCGATGGCCCGAAGGATCTGGGGGTTGATGCCGTACTCCGCCCCCGCCTCGTCGAAGCAGAAGGCATGCGCCTCGGCTCCAAAGGTCAGGAACAGTGCCGCGGCCAGCAAGACATTTCTCTTTTTGCCCATCAAGGTACCTCGTATCGGCATTCCGCGCTGCACTGTCTTTCCTTGCAGGACGGAAGCGGTTCTGGGATGTAATCGCTCCACAGCCAGGGACACCTTCCTGCTTGCCCTCGGCGAGCGGGGCAGGGTGGGGGAATGCCGACGTATAACGGAGTGTGGTGCCAGCCAGTCTGGAAGTCGGAAAGGAGCCCGTTTGAGGCTGGGGCAATCCGCAGTGATTGGCAGGTGAAAGATCTGCAGAGACTGAAAGGACTGGCGCTATGGAGCCGCGGCATTGGTTTGGGCCCGGCGCAATTCCGTCAATAATACCCTTTTGGAAAAATCATGTCATCTGTAAAAAGACAGGCGCTGTACAGCAACCTGTTTCTCTATCTCGCATGGTCGTTTCAATGCGACCGCGCGTTATTTGACAATAAGATTCGGTAGCGATAGCATGTCAGCTTCGGACGCCACTGAATGTCTTGTGGGAGATGTCGCGGCAGGCAGATAGCTAAACAAGGAGCAGCAGAATGAAGATGAACCTGACCGACCTGGAAATCCGGGTGCTTGCCTGCCTGATGGAGAAGGAACTCACCACCCCCGAGAACTATCCGCTCAGCCTCAATTCACTGGTAAGCGCCTGCAACCAGAAGTCCAACCGCGATCCCGTCCTTTCCCTCACCGAGCCCGAAGTGCAGCAGGTGCTGGAAGCCTTGGGGGGGCGCGGGCTGGCGCGGCTCACGACCACCGGCGGTCGGGTCGCCAAGTACTGCCACAACGTGGCGGAAAAGCTGAGGCTTGGCGTGCCGGCGCGGGCCTTGTTGGCCGAGTTGATGCTGCGCGGGCCCCAGACCGTGGGCGAACTGCGCACCCGCGGCGAGCGGATGACCGAATTTGCCGATATCGAAGCCGTGGAGGCGGTACTCGCCGAGCTGCAGCGGGAGGCGCCACCTATGGTGATACGGCTGCCGCGCCAGCCAGGACGCAAAGATGTGCGCTACGCCCAGGTCTTCGCCGGGATGCCGGGATTGCCGGACGAGGAAGAGGTCGCCGAGCAGGAGGAAGTCGAACGGCAGGCCGCGTCTGGCGAGCGCGGCGAAGGGCGGCGGCCTGCCGCCGAGCGCGCGGAGCGCCGGCCGGTAGCCAACGAGCGCGTGGAGCGGCTCGAGGCCGAGATCGCCGAGCTGCGCGGCGAGACGACGGCACTGCGACAAGAGATAGAGGAACTGCTCGCCCAGTTCGCCTAAGGTCTGACCGCGTATCGCAGGATAAGGTAGGACGGCAGATGAGAGTCTGTGCTATTTGCGATGCTGGCTGTCTCCCCGCGCTCTAATCGGCTCCCTTCCGCAAGCCTGGAACTCCCTCCCCCTTGCGGAGGAGGGTCGGGGTGAGGGGGAAGATGCCACATCGATGAGCCGCATCACAGCCTGCAGCTTCCTGACTGGTTGCTGTTTGCCGACCATTGCCCACTAACCGCTGGCGGTCGGCGGCAGCTAGCTGGTAAACATCAGCTTTCTTTCAAGGTCGGTCGAGTGCGAGAGGCGCTTGGCGTCCTCCATGGTGATCTGCTCCTGCTCGTGCAGCTGGATCAGGTGCTGGTCCAGGGTCTGCATCTGGTACTGGCTCCGGCCGTTCTCCATGTGCCCTTCGATCTCGTCCAGGCGCCCCTCCCTGATGCAGCTCTGGATGGTCGTGGTGGACCGCATGATCTCCATGGCCGGAAGGATGTACTCACCGGTTTTGTTCTTGATCAGCCGGATCGAGACGGTGGCCACCAGGATGTCGGCCAGACGCTGCCGCACGATTTCCTGCGCATCGGGCGGGAAATGACCGAGGATCCGGTTGATGGTGGAAACAGCGCCCTGGGTGTGCAGGGTGGACATCACCAGGTGCCCCGTCTCGGCCGCCATCAGGCAGGACTCGATGGTGTCGGTATCGCGCATCTCGCCCACCATGATCAGGTCGGGATCCATGCGCAGGGCCGCCTTAAGGGCGGTGCTGAAGCTTGCCGTGTCGATCCCCACCTCACGCTGAATGATGCAGCTTTTCTGCGAGGTGAACAGGAACTCGATGGGGTCCTCGATGGTAATGCAGTTGTAGCTGAAGTTCTCGTTGATGTAGCGCAGCATCGAGGCGAGCGTGGTGGACTTGCCGTTGCCGGTCGGACCGGTCACCAGGATCAGCCCGTTTGGAGCCTTCACGATTTCCCCCAGGACCGCCGGGAGCCGCAGCTCGTCGAAGGTGCCGATGTTGGCGGGGATGACGCGCATGATGATGCCGAAGTGGCCGCGCTGGCGAAAGATGCTGACCCTGAAGCGCGCGCCGGTGGGGAGCGAGAAGGAGGTGTCGAATTCCTTCTGGTCGATTTCCCAGCGCCGGTTGTTGTGCTCCATGATCTGGTTCGCGATGAACTCGGTATCATCGGGAGTCAGGTTCGGCAGCTTGGACCGGATGATCTGGCCCTTGCCCCGGAAAAACGGGGGATTGTCCACCTCGAAATGCACGTCGGAGACCTTCTTGCTGAAGGCTATCTCTAGAATCTGGACAAAAACCTTGGAATCCATATCTGCCCCTTGTGGATCAATGGTAAGCCCCGGCGTGGGGGATTGCAGCATCGGTTGTGCAGCGGTCGGCCGGGAGTGGCCGGGTGTAAACGGGCGTAGCCAAGCTCTCACCACCAAGCTCTCGCCAACTTGAAGAAAGCTCTCCCTTCCCCCTGGCGGGCGAGGCCGGGGGGAGGGGGTTGGGGGGTGGGACTGCAGTCATTTCATCCTTTAACGGGACGTGCCCGAGGCAACCTTAGGCTTTCTGCGCGACCCGCTTGCGGTAGAGCGCGTTGTCGATCACCAAACTCGCGTGCAGCGCCAGCATCTCGAGGAGTTCCGGCTGCGGTGCGCCGCCCGCCCGCGTGCCGAAGTCGGCATAGATGAGCGCGATGACCCGGCCGAAACTCTGCACCGGGAGCAGCAGGATCTTATGGCTGGCTGGCGCGCCGATGGTGGCAAAAAGGGTGTCGCGCAGCATCGCGTCTGCCTGGCCGTAGAAAGTCGTGCGCCTGTCCAGTACATCCTGGAGGAGCGACGGGCCGTTGAGTGGCAGACGCAGCCTCACGGAGCTGGTTTCTCCGGGGGCACCGATGCCGATGCCGCGCTCGGCGATCAGCTCGGAACGCACCAACACCAGGGTGAGCGCACGGTCGAAAAGATTTGCCACCGCCTGCAGCAGCTGGAAGGTCACCTCGGAGGGCTCCCGCTGCTCGGAAAGGGCCAACAGCATCCCGCGGAACTGCTGCAGCAGATTCTGGCCGGGCAGGCTGACGGCGTCCTTCAGGTAACGGCTCAGCGCATCGGTGCATTCGATGCTGTCGGTGACGAAGCTCTCGGGGCGCTCCTCGCGGCTCGAGCGTGGCAACACCGCCTTGATGCCGGCCTGCCAGGCGAGGGCGGAGAGCCGGAAGTCGCCCGGACAGGCGAAGAGGACAACGGCGAGTTCGCGATACTTCTCCCGCTTCTGTCGGACCAGTTCGACGATTGCTTCCCTGCTTCCCTTCCGGGTGTCCGGCTCGCCCGGGTCGAGCAGCAAAAACGGAACCACGCCCCGGGAAAGGGACTGGTCGATGATGGGATCGAGCGCACTGGGGTCATCCGTCGCGCAACGGAAGAACGGCCCGCAGGCGGTGGCTACGCATTCGCGCAGCACCTTGTCGGAGCTCAAAAGGATCACCCCGGTGCCGTCTGCGGGGAGCCCCGAGGCGCCGGTGATGGATTCCAGGTAGGCGTAGAAGCGCTCCTGGTCCTCGCTTGCGATCCCGGTCAGCACCCGCTGCAGGCGCGTGCGCGGCGTATCCGGCTCGACCTCGACCAGGCCGGCGAACGGTGTCGGAATCTTGCGATCCAGTTGTTCGAGCAGGTCCAGCCCAAGGTCAGCGGCGGAGAGGTCGGGGCCGGCGGGACTCTCTTCGACCTCGGCCGTTGCGGTAAATTTGCCGAAAATCAGTTCCGGCGCCAGCGTTCCGTCGCGCTTGCGCTCGTCGTAGATGCGCAGAGCGTCCATCAGGATGTTCTGGGTGTTGAGCTGGATTTCTTTTTTGAGCTGTTCGGGGAAATAGCGGTATTCGTCGGAAACGAAGATCTTGTTGACGTCGAGGGAGAAGGTGCCGCGGGTCCAGGTGAGGACCTCCACGATGGTCATCTCGATCAGGATCTCGAGCCCCTGGTAGGCGTCCTCGGTCTGGAGTCGACCGGCCTCGATCATCGTCTGGATGATCGGCTTGCGCGCGGCGCCGGCCCGCTGCTGCTCGTGCAGCGCGCTCTCAAGCTCTTCGGAGCTGATCATCCCCATGTCGATCAGGACTTGGCCGATGCGCAGACTGTTGTTGACGTGGTTGGCACTCACAATGTAGCCGGAGTGGAAGACAAGCTGGCTTTCACCCTTGGGACCTCTGAGGGTGAGCGTGCCTGATTTGCCGGTGGCATGCAGCAGCTGGATGACATCAACAATGGGGAGGTGCTCTAAATCACCGTCGAATGACATGGCAGAAACCTTCCGTTGGTGCCTGAGGTTGCGGGATGGAACAGCGGCGGGATTTTAACATGCGGTTACCACTAAAGTAAATGCTAATTGTCCGCAGCATCGTCGGCGACTGAGGTCGGCTGACGTGCAGTGACGTCCTGCAGTGGTGGAGCGGGCGGGGAAGGAGCAGGATCGTGTGTAAGAAAGGGGGAGCGTCGGCAAAAAAGAGAGGCACGCCGATGCTACCCGGGTGCCCCTCCTTTCACCCGTGGTGCTGGGTGGACGCGGTCCTTGCGGCAGAGCCGCTTAACGCGGAGGACAGGCGGTTACCGCATGTGCTTGAGGTGCCTGGTGCCCGGCTCCCACGCCCAGCTCGCCGGTGTGGCTCAGCCAGGCGAGCGCGAGCGCGAGCAGGTCGGCTACGCCCCCCATGGTGAGGTTCTTTTCGACGTACTCGTCGTTGCGCGTGCTGAGGAAACTCAGAAAATCGTCCCGCTCGGCAACCAGCCGCTCGAGCGTCTGGCCGTCTTCCTGCACGATCTTCAGTCCGTGGGCGCCGCAGCGGTGTAGCGCGGTGGTGTCCTCGACCGTCTGCATCAGGCGCCCCAGCATGGCATAGACGGCGGTCCCGCGGTTGCCGCCGCTCGCCAGTTCGTTGCGAAAGGCCGGCAGCGCCTGCTCGAACAGGCTCGGGAACCCGGAGAGCGCCTCCTTGCGGATTCCGCCCACCCGGTACTCGGCGCGCGCCTTGCTGCCGTTGGTCGACTCGTACTCGCCCCGGGCGAAGAAGCGGGTCGCCAGGGCGGCGATCTCCTCCCGCAACAGGGGCACCTCCAGGGACGGCATGCGCGCGCTCGCCGACAGGAACATGCCGCTTAAGAAGATGTAACCCCGGTGGCAGTTGGTCCCGAGGGTCCTCAGCATGGTGCGCTCGGCAGCGGTCCCTAGCCGGACCTGGAAGGCAAGGCTCTCGCCGTTGGACAGGGCGTCGCTCAAATCGGTCAGGTAGCAGGAGACGATCTGCAAGGACGCCTCCATCCGGTCCACCGAAAGGTCGCTGTGCGACCCGTTGTCGTTCAGGTCGACAAGGCCCGGTTTCGGGGTCAGGTAGAGTTCGAGAAAGGCCCCGCGCACCAGGTCCTGGGCAAGCTTTTCCAGGTGCCGGGGGGCCGGAACCGCAATTCTGTAGTTCGAATTAGAGCGCATCGATCACCGCAAATGCCTGTGCCTGCAATGCTGCGCTCCCGTGGCGCCGGCTGCGGATGCAGGCGAGCGCCGGTTCGGGGCAGAGCAGGCAGGGCCTGGGGGGTATGCCGAGGTTGGCCCGGTCTACGGGCCGCCCGGTGGGATCATAGATGTCGAGGTCCAAAAGCCGGCCGGCAGGATGCCCCATTTCGACAGCCATGGCAAGCATCTTGATGGCGTCCGCCTCGAGAGACGAGTGGTACAGTGCAAACGGGCCGAGGGCGTCCGAGCCGCGTTCGATACGTTCTGCGGGGAGCGCGGCGCGCAGCGCACCTTCACCCCAGGTGAAGAGGCGCTCGGCCCGCTCTCCGGTTTTCCGGTCGCCCGGCAGGTTCAGACTCAGCATGACGGTCGAGGGAAAAAGAGAGGGGAACAGGCGCTCCAAGAGCGCCTGACGCCGGTCGCGCGCCTCAAGGAGGCTACTCCTTAACGCGGCGTACGACATCGATGATGGACCCGTCCCGGTATTCGATGAGCGCCACGACCTCTTTTCCGAACTCGAGCGGGCGCGGCGTTCCGGTGATCTTGCAGATCTCGCGCTGCAGGTCGTGGATCTCCTTTACCGGGAGCTTTCTGCGGATCAGCTCCTCGCGAAGTTCCGGGTGCCGCTCGTGCACCGCGATGCCGCGCTCGGTCACGATGACCGAGATGGTCTCGCCCGGTGTGGTGATGGTGGTCACCTGGTCGCGCACGATGGGAAGCCGGCCGCGGATCGAGGGGGCTACGATGATGGAGAGCTTGGCGCCCGCGGCGGTGTCGCTGTGGCCGCCGGTGTTGTGCAAGAGGTAGCCGTTACTCTCGGTGTTCACGTTCACGTTGAAGTTGCAGTCAACCTCGGTGGCGCCCAGGATGACGCAGTCGAGCCGGTTCACCACGGCCCCGCCGTTGAAGGGGTTCGCGTAGAGGTCGGCGCTGATCTCCTGGTGCGCTTGGCTCTCGCCGATGGAGCGGACCGCCTCCTGGTCGAAGCACTGCACGTCCATGAGCGAGGCGAAGAGACCTTCCTCCAGCATTTCCACGAAGTAGCCGGTGATCCCGCCGCAGCCGAAGCTCCCCTTGATGTTCCCCTTGCGCATGGCGGCACGCATCTTGTCCGCCACGGCGAGCGAGATGCCGCCCGAGCCGGTCTGGAAGGAGAAGCCGTCCTTCAGATGGCCGGAGGCCTCGATCACCTGGGCGGCGTAGGCGGCGATCTGCAGCCCGACCGGGTCGGTGGTGATGCGGGTGGTGGTGGAGACGATCTTGGCCGGGTCCCCGAGCCGTTCCACCTGGATCACGTAGTCCACCAGGGTCTGCGGGATGCTGACCGGTACCGCCGGGTAGGGCACCAGGTTATCGGTCACGGCGATGACGCAATCGGCGTGCAGCGCGTCGCTCTGCGCGTAGCCCAGGCTGCCGCAGGCCGAGGGGCCGTAGTAGCCGTTCAGGTTGCCATAAGCGTCGCAGCAGGGCGCCGCGATGAAGGAGACGTGGATGTGCACCGACCCCTCGAGAATGGCGCGCGCCCGGCCGCCGTGCGAGCGGACCACGATGGGGCAGCCGAGCTCACCTTTGCTCGCCAGTTCGCCGATCAGGCCGTTCACGCCGCACTCGAAGCCGGCGATCACGCCGCTTCTGATGTGGGGGATGATCTCGGCGTGCACCGGGTGCACCGACGAGGAAGCGATCCAGATCCCCTTGATACCCAGCTGCGCGATCTCGGCCACCACCGCGTTCAGCAGGAAGTCGCCGTTTCTCAGCGCGTGGTGGGTGGAGATGGTCATGCCGTCTTTGAGCCCGCTCGCCTCGATCGCCTCCCTGAGCGACCCCAGAAGCTTGCTGGCGCCGGGGTTCACCCTTCGTAAGGGACGCGTGGCGACCAGGCCGGTCGGGGTGAGCGAAAAAGGGTCGCTATAGGGGGTGAGCTTTCTGCCCGCGTAGCTCTCGGGGATCTCACGGCCCAGGCTATTGAGCGCCATGGATGGCCTCCTCGTCGATCAGGGTATCCACCATGCCGTGGGCATAGGCGGTGCGCAGCACGCGCGCCGCGCGCTTCACCACCGGGGCGTCCACCATCTTCCCCTTGAGCGAAATGACGCCGGTGCCCAAAAGCCGCGCCCGCTGGATCGCCTCGATCACCTGGAGCGCATAGTCGACCTCTTCCTGCTTGGGCGCGAAGACGTCGTGCACCACCTCGATCTGGCGCGGGTTTACCAGGCACTTGCCGGTGTAGCCCAGGCGCTTGGCGAGTTCGGTCTCGGCCCGCAAGCCGTCCATGTCGCCCACATCGGCGAAGATGGTGTCGATGGCCTGAATGCCGGCCGCTTTGGCGGCCCAGAGCACCCGGGTGCGGGCGTTGAAGAGTTCCTCCCCCCCCTTGGTGCGCTCGATCTCCATGCTCGCCGTGTAGTCCTCGGCGCCGAAGGCCAGCGCGAAGATGCGCTGCGAACTGTTGGCGATGCCGACCGCGTTGATGATGCCGAGCGCGCTCTCAAGCGACGGGAGCACCCGGAACCGGCCGATCTCGAGATCCAGCTCCTCCTCGAACTCGGTCAGGAGCGTGTCGAGCCGCTCCACGATCTCCGGGGTGTCGGCCTTCGGGAGCCGGATGCCGTCGGGGAGCGCCGGGAGCACCACCTTCAGGTCCTCGTAGCCCCAGCGGCTGTCCAACGGGTTGATGCGCACCAGCAGTTCCTTGTTGCGATCGGTGTAGTTCTTAAGGAAGTGCTTCACCAGGTGGCGCGCGGCATCCTTCTCGCTCAAGGGGACCGCGTCCTCCAGGTCGATGATCACCGCGTCGCAGTTGAAGATGGGGATGTTCTGCAGCATGGAGGGCATGTTGCCCGGCACGTACAAAAGCGAGCGCCTAAGGGTGAGGTCCGTCATCAGGCACCTCCTTCTTCGTCGATGTAGAGGGTGGGAATCCCTCCCATCTTGGAGACGTGGCGCTCGACCCCCTCGACCGAGAGTTCGGTGAGCACGATCTCGCAGGTGGCGAAGACCTCCGCCTCGTACAGATGGCCGCCCACGACCTCGCCGGAGGACTTGGACATCATGATGTGGAAGTGGTAGTCGAGAAGCTCGTCCTCGCCGGGGACGATGTTCCCCTGCAGTCCCAGGAGTTCGAGCGGCCCCTCGATTGCGTGGATGGTGACCCTGGGCGTCGTGATGGGGAGCTTCGCGCCGGTCTTGATCCCTCTCAGCTTCACGTTCTTCACGCTGCCGAGCGCCGAGACGATCATGGCGTAGCGCACGTCGGCCAGGTGGGCGAACTGCAAAAGCCGGGCGGTGAGGCTCTCGCCCGGCGTGATCTTGATGATGAAGCGTCTCCCCTGGGAGCACTCCTTGTACCAGAGTCCTTCCATCTATTCCTCCGTGGCCCGCTCCAGGGCGGTTTCCAGCCGTGCCTCGATGGCGTAGTCGAGCGCGCCGCGGTCGGTGATGCGCACCTCGCCCGAGTCGACCCCGTTACGCGTGAGCACCTCCTCCACCTTGGCCCGGATCAGTGCGCCGAACTGCTTCAAGACCGTGGACTCGATGCTGATGCTGAGCGTCTCGGCGGGCTCCAGAAACACCATCAGGTCGCTGGACTGCATGGTCCCCGCCTGCGCCTTGCGTGAAATTTTCATGCCGCTTCTCCCTTGGGGTCCCAGATCCGCCTCCCCTCGCGTGAGAGGAGGAAGTTGAGCGTCGTTTCCGGCACCAGGCGCGCCAGCTCCCCGGGTTCGCTGCCCGACAGGAGCTTCCTGACCCTCGATGCGCTGATGGGGCCGCCATCCGCCTCAGCCCGCTCAAGCTCGGTCACCTCGATCCCCAGAGTCGGGAGGATCCGGTGCATGGCGGCGTTGTAGCCGGCCGTGGTCGGAGAGAGCGGTTCGCTGCCGATGAAGCGCCTGGTGATGTTGAAAAATGGTGCGATGTGATTGGCGAACAGCATGAGGTCGAGCTCCATCTGGAGCGCACCGCCGGGATCGCCGTCTTTCAGGAAATAGGTGGGAAAGGTCACGCTGGAGACCGCGTAACTGGAGGTGTCGAGCAGCGTCACGTTGGCGAGGTCGCTGGTCCCTTCCCGCACCATCTTGTAGCGGTATTCGAAGGGGAACAGGGAGAGCTCCTCGCGGACCACGAAAAGGTAGAGCCGCTCCACCTGCCGGGCGGCCCGTTCGATGAGGAAGCGGTGCCCCAAGGTGAAGGGGTTGCAGTTGGCGACGATGGCGCCGTTCGGGCCAGGGGCGACTTGCCGGCGGTGCCGGTTCAGGTAGCGCTTGAGCCCCTCGCCGTATTCGAGCAGCGCAGTCTTTCCCGAGGCGACCAGGAGATGGAAGTTGAGCGCCTCGAAGCTGGTGACCTGGCTTGGCGAGGTGAAGATGAAAAAGGAGTCGAGCCCTTCCTGGTAGCCGCGCCCGACCAGGACGGTGACCACCTCGTCGAGCAGCGTTCCCCCCTGGGCCTCGGGCGCCACGGCGAGCATCTTCAGGATGTGTCCCTCGCGGGCTCCCACGGCCACCAGGCGCCCCGACTGGTACACGCCGACCAGGTCGTCGAAGGGGGGCTCGAAGGTAAGGCCGCTCGCGTCGATGAGGTCGCAAGCCTGCCGCAAGTCATCGGTGGAAAGAAGTGAAGTCACCATACCCTTAATCGTACCATCATTCGCAAATATAGGTAATTATGTATACGCGGGAAGCAAGCAGACCGGGGTTTTATCGCAAAAAACAGGTTAAGGGTGTGGCCGAGGTTGAGAGTAGCTCATGCTCACACAGCCTCGACAATCACCTTAACCTGTTTTAAGACATCCTGCTTCGGCTGTGCAAGCGAGGGGGCAGGCGTAGAACCAGTATGCTCAACCTGAACCTCGACCTCAGCCTGCTCTAAAATGCCAGGTTCATGCTGAACTGCACCTTTGCCTCGCTCGGATAGGTATCCTTGTCGTACCGCACGGTGCCCAGGCCGTAGGCCGCGTCGAGATCGAAGAAGAACAAGGGGGCGCCGAGGCTGAAACCGGCGGTGAGGGCGCCGTTGGCAGAGGCGGCCAGGTTGGTGTAACCGCCGGCGCGCAGTTTGAGGCAGCTGAAGGGGTGGAATTCGGCGCCGCCGCCCAGGGTCTGGCTGTTGAGCCCCGACACGATGGTCGAGTTGGAGAAAACGTCGACGTCTGCGGTCAACTCCAGCCAGGACAGCGGTTCCCAGGAGACGCCGGCGCGCACCTGGCGCCCGACGGGGATCTCTTCGCCGGTCTTGGTGGAGAAGGAGGGCGAGTTCAGGTTCTTGCCGACCAGGCCGAGCGAGGTCGACCCGGTGGGTTTCCAGAGCAGGCCCAAGTCGAAGCCGACTGCGGAGGAATCGTGCAGGTTCTTCCTGAGGTCCTTGGTCAGATCGGACGAGGAGACGACCGACTTGCTGACGGTGTCGAAGATGGCCCTGTTGGTTTCTGCCGTCGCCCAGCCATGCAGGTATTTGACGCTGGCGCCGACACCGACCTTGCCTGCTGCGCCTAAATCGAAGGCGTGGCCGTAGGAAACCGGGACCTCGAGCAGGCCGATGCCGCGTACGGTTACCGTCTTCGAGGCCAGGGCCGCATCGACCACGGGCTGCGTCAGTTGCGCATTTATGGGGACCGGAATGGTGCTGCCGCCGGCGTTGGGGAGTGCGCCTCCCTCGAAGGTCCCGTAGGCGCCGAAGCCGACATGCTTCACCTGGGCGCCGAGTGCCGCGCCGGCGGTGACACGGAGGTTGTCCTTGGCCGTCGTTGCCACCAGGTCGTTGAAGGCACCGGCCAGCGTGTTGCCGGCGGGGATCGAGGTCTGGTTGCCGTTCCAGGTGTTGTAGGTTTTATTCAGGTTGTCCAGGTCCTCGGCCAATTTCCCGTGCGGTTCGATTCCCACCTCGCCGGTAAGGGAAACGGTCACCGCCCTGGGCGCGAAGGCGAGGCCCGCCGGGTTCCAGTAGGGGGCCATCGCGCCAAAGTTGCGCGCGACACCGGCGCCGCCGACGCCGACCGAGCCGGAGCCCAGGGGCTGGAATTCGAGAGCGTGGGCGGCCGAACCGAGGCCGAGGAGAACTACCGCGAGTGCTGCAGAACGCTTCATCATGTGCCACTCCTTGAAATGTGGTATCGCATCAACCAAAGGGCAATGTTCGCCTCAAAAGACAGAACTCCGGCCGCCCCCAGCTTCTAATTAAGTCTGGCGCGCAGCCTCGAATATATACAGACTCGTCGGAGTGTAGAAGAAAAACTTTAAGCTTTTTGCCGACATGCATGGACATCCGTTTTGCTATGGCCGCGGCGACTGGCCAGTCGCACATTAACCTTGAATTCATTTGGCAATCTGGGATAATCTCCCTTTCGGCGTAAAGCATGATGGTTACGCGATTCAGGCAAGGGAGAAACTGCTCGTGGAAATATACAGGGCACAACAGCGCCGGCGTCCGCAAGGGTCGGGCGTCAAGATATTGGTTGGCATACTCGCCGGGGGCGCGACGCTCGCCCTGATCGGTTGTCTCGGCTATTTCTTTTACCTGCTCGGCGCGCTTCCCAAGGTGGACCGGCTGGCCGACTACCGTCCGCCCATCCTTTCCCAGGTCTTCGGGGAAGACGGCAGCCTAGTGGGCGAGTTCTATCTCGAGCGGCGCACGGTGGTCCCGGTGGACAAGATTCCGCGCCGGCTGATCCAGGCCTTCGTCTCGGCGGAGGACTCGAACTTCTACCAGCACAAGGGAATCGACTACCTGGGGATCCTGCGTGCCGCCTTTAAGAACGTGGTGTCGCTGCGCAAGAAGGAAGGGGCCTCCACCATCACCCAACAAGTCGCCAAGTCGATGCTGCTCACCCCGGAGAAGAAGTTTTCCCGCAAGATCAAGGAGGCCATCCTCGCCAAGCGGATGGAGGAGCGCCTCTCCAAGGACGAGATCCTCTACATCTACCTGAACCAGATCTACCTGGGCGCGGGCGCCTACGGCGTGCAGCTGGCCGCGGAGACCTACTTCGGCAAGGAGGTCGACCAGTTGAACCTGGCGGAGATGGCGATGATGGCCGGCCTCCCCAAGGCCCCCAACTCCTATTCGCCGATAAAGCACCTCGACAAGGCCAAGGAGCGCCAGGGATACGTTCTGGAGCGGATGGTGAAGGAGGGATACATCACCCAGGCCGAGGCCGACCACGCCAAGGCGACCCCCATCGAAATCCACGCGCTGAAGAAGGTGAATCCCGACCAGTCCGCCTACTTCCTGGAGCAGGTCCGCCAGCAGCTCGAGCAGAAGTACGGCGAGGAGCGGCTCTACAAGGACGGCCTCAAGATCTACACCACCATGAACGCCGAGATGCAGAAGGGGGCGTACGACGCGGTGGTGAACGGGCTTAAGGCCCTGGACAAGCGGCAGGGCTTCCGCGGCGCCGCCAAGTACCTGGCTGAGAGCGAGGTGGATCCTTACTGCAAGAAGGTCGAGGACGGCATCGACTACGTCTCCTTGAAACAGGGATCCACCTACCAGGGTGTGGTCACCGCGGTCGATGCCGCCAAGCGCGAGATCTCCGTCCGGGTGGGGGACCGGACCGGGACCATCAGCAAAAAGCACATGGACTGGACCGGTAAACTGGAACTGGTGAACGCCTGGGGCAAGCCGGAGGCCAAGCGGGCCATCGGCCTGGGTGCGGTACTCGAGGTCCAGGTGAAGGAGCCGGACGTGAACCGGGCCGGAGCGGTGCTCGCCCTGGACCAGGTGCCTGAGACCCAGGCTGCGCTCATCGCCCTGGACCCGCAGACCGGCGCGGTGCGCGCCATGGTGGGCGGCTACGACTTCAAGAAGAGCCAGTTCAACCGCGCCATGCAGGCCAAGAGGAACCCGGGCTCAGCCTTCAAGCCGATCATCTATGCTGCGGCACTCGACAAGGGGATGACGCCGGCCAGCGTGATCGAGGACTCCCAGGTCGAGTACGAAAGCGGGCAGGAGAAGGCCTGGAAACCGAAAAACTACGACAACGTCTACCGCGGGCCGGTCACCATGCGCGAGGCGCTCACCGAGTCGATCAACGTGGTGAGCGTGAAGATCCTGGAGCAGATCGGGGTCCAGTCGGCCATCGAGTACGCCAAGAAGCTCGGCATCACGTCTCCCCTCGCGGCCAACCTGACGCTCGCCCTTGGCTCCTCGAGCCTTACCCCCATGGAACTGACAAACGCCTATGCCGTGTTCGCCTCCGGTGGCTACCGTACCACCCCGTACTTCGTCACCAAGGTATTGGACCGTGACGGCCGGGTGCTGGAGGAGGTGAGTCCGCCCAAGATCCCGGTGTTCACCAAGCTGTCGACTGCCGTGGCGCCCGAAGAAGGGGCCGAGGGAGCGGACGGCGAGAAGCCGATCGAGCTGAGGCAACCGGCACCCGCCGCGGCACCGGCACAGGCACCGGAGAGCGCGCCGGCCGTGAACGGCCAGGGACTTTCCGCCGTCCAGGTGATCTCGCCGGAGACCTCCTTCATCATGACCAACCTGCTGCAGAGCGTCGTCACCAGCGGCACCGGCAGCAGGGCTCGCGCCGTGGGGCGGCCGGTGGCGGGCAAGACCGGCACCACCAACGACATGAAGGACGCCTGGTTCGTCGGGTTCGTGCCGCAACTGGTGGCAGGTGTCTGGGTCGGTTACGACCAGGAGCGCAGCCTCGGCTCGGGCGGCTCCGGCGGCCAGGCGGCCGCGCCGATCTGGACCGAGTTCATGCAGCGCGCCCTCTCGGCAGTTCCGGTCAAGGGTTTCGCGACGCCCTCCAACGTCACGTTTGCCCTCATTGACCCGCGTACCGGGCGTTTGGCCCGCGAAGGTACACCTGGCGCAATACAGGAGTGCTTCATTAGCGGCACCGAACCAACCAGCTACGCCCCCGAGCCGGCCGCGCAACCGGAGCAACTTCCGTAAGTATCTAGCATTGCAGGTGTTTTCCCCTTTGTGGTGGCTATGGTCACCGGGGGGGTGCCTGGCTGGGGGTGGCACTCCCGAGGGCACCCTTCGGAGGGCTTTCGAGCTAGAACCGCTCCTGTCCTGGAGAAAATGCTGTAGGCCCCAAAGAAAACCCTTGCAAACTGCAAATTTATGATTATAGTGGCACTTAATTTAATCCATCCAAGGAGGGTGACATGACTAAAGCAGAACTCGTCGAAGCAGTGGCAAAATCCGCTAATCTCCCTAAGAGCGCAGCCGAGAAGGCTGTCAGCGCTTTCATCGACAGTGTGAGCGATGCTTTGAAACAGGGCGATAGAGTGACGCTGGTCGGTTTCGGCAGCTTTGAAGTGGCTAGCCGTCAGGCCCGTACCGGGAGGAACCCGCAGACCGGCAAAGAGATCAACATTGCCGAAGCCAAGGTGCCCAAGTTCCGTCCCGGCAAGGCCCTGAAGGACGCGGTTGCCGCCAAGAAGAAAAAGTAGTTTTCGCTTCAGCTTCGGCGCTGCTGCACGACCCCTTGTTTGCCAGCAACGTAACCAAAAAACCCCGCACCCGCGGGGTTTTTTGTTGGTAAGGCGTGTGCCGCGGGGGGGTGAGCTGGATCGGTCGGATCAATCGGGTCGGTCTGATCGTCGCCCGCCACGAAAAAAACTTGCTTTCCGCGAGCAACTGTAGTAGAGATGTCGGTCTGACTGACATCAGTTCCAGCTGGGAGCACTTTTCCCTTCCCATCGATCCAACCCCCTCGCATTCAGAATCCCCACGAGAAATGCGGCAGCAGCTATGGTTGGCGACGATGTATGGTTTGCCGGTCATACCTGCGTGTTGCTGTTCCGATCCATGTGGCAAATGTTGCCGCAACGGTTTTTTCACGCTCTAACACTTAAAGAACACCGCCACTTCCGCTGGCGAGCTTGCGCCTCCCCTTGGGGATTTTCGGGCCCTGGCGCGCTCTGTCGTGGAAGCGGCAACAAGGAAACTCAATGTCTTTTGAAGCACTGAACCTCTCCCCGCCGATCCAGAAAGCCATCGCCGCTTGCGGCTACACCGCACCGACCCCGATCCAGGCCCAGTCCATTCCGCTCGCCCTTGCTGGCAAGGACCTGATCGGCAGCGCCCAGACCGGGACCGGCAAGACCGCGTCCTTCGTCCTCCCCGCGCTGGAGCGCCTGCTCGTCCCCTCGACCAAACCCGGCAAAGGGCCGCGCATCCTGGTGCTCACCCCGACCCGCGAACTGGCCACGCAGGTGAACGACGCGGTGCGCAACTACGGCAAGTTCATGCGGGTGCGCTGCGGCTCGATCCTGGGAGGGATGCCCTACCGCGAGCAGATGATGCTGCTCGCCCAGCCGGTCGACATCATCGTCGCCACCCCGGGCCGCCTGATCGACCACCTGGACCGTCGCTCCATCAACTTCTCCCGGTTGGAGATGCTGATCCTGGACGAGGCGGACCGCATGCTGGACATGGGCTTCTCCGACGACGTGGACCGCATCGCCGCCGCAGCCCCCGCCGACCGCCAGACCCTTCTTTTTACGGCGACCATGGATGACGCTATGGCAAAGCTTGCCAAGCGGCTCCTGACCGATCCAATCCGCATCGCGGTCGAGGCACAGGAGGCTGCCGAACTGAAGATCGAGCAGCGCCTGCACGTCACCGACGACATGCGCCACAAAAACCGCCTGTTGCAGCACCTGGTGAACGACGCTAGCGTGACCAAGGCGATCATCTTCTCGGCCACCAAGCGTGACGCCGACCAGCTCGCCTCCGAACTGTACGCCCAAGGGCACGCTGCCGCCGCACTGCACGGCGACATGTCCCAGGGTGCCCGTAACCGGACCATCGTCAACATGCGCCGCGGCAAGGTGCGCTTCCTGGTGGCGACCGACGTGGCCGCGCGCGGCCTGGACGTCTCCGGGATCAGCCACGTGATCAATTTCGACCTCCCCAAGTTCGCCGAGGACTACGTGCACCGCATCGGCCGTACCGGCCGGGCCGGCGCCGCCGGCGTTGCCATCTCGTTCTGTTCGATGAACGAGGTCGCCTACCTGGACCGCATCGAGCGCTACACCGGCAAAACCCTGCCGCAAAGCGTGATTCCGGGCCTGGAGCCCAGCCGCCCCTTGAGGCGCACGAACAGCGGCGCACCGGGTGCCCGCAAGGGTCGACCGGGCGAAGCGCGCGGCAAAAAGCCGTTTGCAGCCGGCAAGCCTTTCGCAGGGAAGGCGCGCGCCGGCGCCGGTTCCGCAGCCGGCGGAGCCCGCCGCGAGCAGCAGGTCGTGGTCGAGTACCGCCGCGGCCGGGGCAACGCAGCGAAGTAGCCGCTTTCGCGGTTGCTTTCGACGGCTCTTTTTGATATCGTCTGCGCAGTGTTTACGGCATCCCCAGGCAACGTCTGCCAGGGGGTGCCGCTTTTCTACCTACACGGAACGTCGGATTCCACGGCGTCAGGATATTGATTTCCCCGGAGGATAGCCATATGAGTGGAGCTGTTGAAATAGGAAAGGGTCTGTACCTGGTCGGAGTTAAGGACCCGGGCCTCACCGTGTTCGACGACCTCTTTCCCACGGCCTACGGCAGCACCTACAACTCCTACCTGGTAAAGGGCGACACCCACACCGTCCTCATCGATACCGTAAAGGGAAAACGTTTCGAGGAGTTCCTCGCCAACGTCACCTCGATCATGGACCCCGCCGAGGTGGACTACATCGTGGTGAACCACTCGGAGCCGGACCACTCCGGTTCGCTTGCCAAGCTGCTGCAACACTGCCCCAAGGCGACCGTGGTCTCCAGCCAGGCGGCGCGCACCTTCCTCGGCAACCAGATACACACGCCGTTCCAATCCCGCATCGTGAAGGACAACGACACCCTCGATCTGGGCGGGCGCACGCTGCGTTTCATCGCGGCGCCGTTTCTGCACTGGCCGGACACCATGTTCACCCTCATCGAGGAAGAGGGGGTGCTGTTCTCCTGCGACGCCTTCGGCTCCCACTACTCCAGCGAGGCTACCTTCGCCGACGAGATGCCCGACTTCTCCGGCGAGACCCGCTTCTACTTCGACTGCATCATGCGCCCCTTCAAGGACCGTATCCTGCAGGCCGTGGACAAGCTGGACGGCGTCGACCTGAAGCTTCTTTGCCCGAGCCACGGCCCGGTGTTCCGCAAAGATCCGCGCAAACCGGTGGACCTCTACCGCAAGTGGTCGCTGCCCAAAGCCGGCGGCAAGCGGATCGCCATCTTCTACCTTTCGCCGCACGGCAATACCGAGACCATGGCGGAGGCGGTTGCCAAGGGGGCCTCGCTCCCCGGCGTCGTGGTGACCCAGGTCCACATCAACCACGCCTCGGTCGCCGATATCCGCGACCTGATGGAGGAGTCCGACGCGCTGATCTTCGGCACCCCGACCATCAACCGCGATATCCCGAAGCCGATGTGGGATGTACTGGCGTACCTCTCCACCGTGAGCCTCAAGGGGAACATCGGCGGCGTCTTCGGGAGCTACGGCTGGAGCGGCGAGGCCTGCCGCATGGCCGAGGAGAGGCTTAAAAGCATGAACTTCAAGATGCCGCACCCGTTCGTCAGGGTCCCGTTCATGCCGAAGCCCGAGGCGATCGCCGAGTGCGAGTCGCTGGGCCGCGCCATTGCCGAAGAGGTGCTCAAGAAGTAGTACGTTTTTTTGCGGGCAGCGCTGTCCGAACCCAAAGCTGACCAGTCCGGGCAAGCGCCTTCGGCTCCCTCATCCCCGCCCTCTCCCGTAGGGCGAAGGGGAGCTTGAGCCGGGCGGCGCAAGGACGGCAAGGACGGCTGCCATAGCCAATTTCAAGCAAACCGCGGGCATCCAGGGCCGCTGATAATCCGCTGCCTTACCCCAAGACGCGCTCTTTTGGCGCGTCTTGCCATTTGCGGCCCCGCGTAAAGGGCCGCGTGCCGTTTTTGCCGCGCTACCCGCGGGCCACACCCATCCCATGCCGACAACTCCCACACACATAGCAGAGGTCGCCATTCCGCTTCCTTTGGAGGGGCACTTCCACTACCTGGTTCCCGACCGGCTGGTGGCGCAGGCGCGTCCCGGCACCCGCGTGCTGGTGCCGTTTGGCCGGCGCAAGGTGACCGGCTATCTGCTCGGCGAAGCGACCGGCGCGGTCGGGGAGCTGAAAGAGGTGCTCGAGGTCCTCGACGAGGCGCCGCTTTTCACCGCCGAAGAGCTCGAATTCTACCGCTGGATCGCCAACTACTATCTGCACCCGCTGGGCGAGGTGATCAAGATGGCGCTCCCCGCCGGCATCAACGTGGTGAGCCGCTACCGCTGCGAGGCCGCCGAGGACGGCACCCCTGTTTTGCGGGAGTTCCTAAGCGGCGGCAAGAACGTGCGCATGGAGCGCTTCTACGCGGCCGTTCCGGACCCTCCGGTCAAGCCGCGCGGCAAGGGGCTGGAGATCCTGGAATACCTGGAATATTTGCTTGAGACCGGGGGAGAGGCCGAGGTCTCCGGTGCGGCGCTTCGGGCTCGCTTCGGCCACTGTACGCCGCAGCTGAACCGGTTGGTGGAACTGAGGGCCGTACGCACCGCGGAGCGCGAGGTGTATCGCGACCCGTTCCACGACCAGAGTTTCGGCAAGGACCAGGCGCTCGAACTGAACGAGGACCAAAAGGGAGCGTTCTCCCGGGTGGCCGAGGCGATCCGAGCCGATGTCTTTGCGCCCTTTCTGTTGCACGGGGTGACCGGCTCCGGCAAGACCGAGGTGTACCTGCAGTCCATCTCGGTGGTGCTGGACGCGGGGAAAACGGCGCTGGTGCTGGTCCCTGAGATCGCCCTGACGCCGCAGTTGGTGGGACGCTTCAAGAGGCGCTTTTCCTGCGGCATCGCGGTCCTGCATTCGGGGCTTTCCGACGGCGAGCGGTACGACGAGTGGCGCCGCATCCGACGCGGCGAAGCGGCCATCGTGATCGGCGCCCGCTCGGCGCTCTTCGCGCCCCTGACCCGACTCGGCATCATCGTGGTGGACGAGGAACACGAGGGGAGTTACAAGCAGTCCGAGGGGGTGCGCTACAACAGCCGCGACCTGGCCTTGGTCAGGGGCAAGCAGGCCGGTGCCGTGGTGATCCTCGGCTCCGCGACCCCGCTCATCACCAGCTTCTACGCGGCAGAACAGGGACGGCTCGGCTACCTGCACCTGCCCAACCGGGTGCGCGAGCTCCCCATGCCGCAAACCACCATGCTGGACGTCCGCGGGCACAAGGGGCTCAGCTTCCTGCCGGAGCTGGTGCACGCCATCGAGGAGAACCTGGATGCCGGGGGGCAGACTCTGCTCTTTTTGAACCGGCGCGGCTTCGCGACCTACCTGGTCTGCGAGGCGTGCGGCCACGTGATGCGCTGTCCCAACTGCGAGGTGACGCTTACCTACCACCGCGGCAAGGGGCGCCACATCTGCCACTACTGCGATTACTCGCTGCCGGCCCCGTCAGTCTGCCCTTCCTGCAAGAGCAAGGAGATCACCCTTTTGGGGCGTGGGACAGAACGGGTTGAGGACGAGGTGCAGACACTCTTCCCGCTGGCGCGGGTGGCGCGCATGGACCGCGACTCCACCCGCGGCAAGGGAGGGCACGTCCGGGTGCTGAAGGCGCTCGAGGACGGGTCGGTGGATATTCTCATTGGCACCCAGATGATCGCCAAGGGGCATGACTTTCCCGGTGTCACCCTGGTCGGCGTGATCTCGGCCGACGCCTCCCTGAACCTCCCGGATTTCCGCAGCGCCGAACGGACCTTTCAGCTGGTGACCCAGGTGATGGGGCGGGCTGGGCGCGGCGACAAGCCGGGACGGGTACTGGTGCAGACCCTGGCCCCGGAACACTACGCGCTGACCCATGCCGTGGCCCACGACTACGAAGGGTTCTATCGAGAGGAGATCGGGTTTCGCGAGGAGGTCGGCTATCCGCCCTTCGCCCACCTGGCCGCGCTCACCCTTTCCGGCATCGCCGCGCTGCAGACCGAGCAAACCGCCCAGGAGGCGGCTGGGCTGCTGCGGAAGATCAAGTTGGACTGCCGATTGCGGGTGGAGGTTCTGGGGCCGGTGACCGCGCCGCTTGGGAAGGTGCGTGGCAGGTTCCGGTGGCAGATACTGCTGAAGGGGCGGGAGCGCAGCGAGCTGCACCGGATTTTGTTCCATTTCCGCGGGGCCTTTAACCACCCCTCGACCATTCGGCTGACGATCGACGTCGACCCGGTGGAGATGCTGTAACTCGCCTGAGGCGTTCGAATCTCAGCTTGATCGGTCCGATCAGTCCGATTGACTTGCTGTTTGCCGCCGCCACCAACAAAAAAGAGGGGCCCCCTTCCGGGAGCCCCTCTTTTTTTGTAACTGCTGCGGGTCCGACCTTAGTGGACTGCCGGGTGCAGGAAGGCGTACACCATGAGGATCAGCAGCGTGATCCCGATGAACAGGGCGGTGAAGCCGAAGGTCTTCAGGCAGAAGTCGTAGACAATACCACTCGACTTGGGTGCCTTGAACTCCTCGGTGATGCCGTCCTTCTCGTAGCGTGCCCATTGATCGCCACGCTCTTCGACGAACTCATGCTTGGACATCTGACCGTTGAAGATGACGAAGTCCATCGGGAACTTCTCCGGGCGTCCGTGGGTGTTGAAGAAGTGGACGCTGAAGATGAAGCCGGTCGCCAGGAGCGCCTCATCGGAGTGGATGATGGTCGCCACGTTGAAGGCCCAACCCGGCAGGAAGCTGCCGAAGAACTCGGGGAACCAGAGCATCAGGCCGGAGCCACCGATGGCGAACATACCCCAGAAGACCGCGATGAAGTCGAATTTCTCCCAGTAGGTCCATCTCTCGAAGGTCGGCTTGGCGCCCTTGAAGAAGAACCAGCGGACCATGCCGACGACGTCGCTGATGTCGCGCAGGTTCGGGCAGAGTGAATCAGGTCCGAACAGACGCTGCAGGAAGTTGCCCTTGATGTCCTTGCGGATGAAGAGGAAGTGGACGCTCATGTAAAGCGCCATCGCGAAGTAGACGAAGGTGATGCCGGCGCACATCCTGTGGATCAGTGCGGCGTTCGGTGCCCCGCCGTAGAAGGCCATGAAGATTTTCGCCCAAGCCTGGTCGCTGAACTTAAGCGGCAGACCGGTCAGCGACAGCCCCAGGAAGCTCGTGATGACCAGAAGGTGCATGAAGACGTGGACCCTTCTGAAGCGGCGGTACTGCTTGTGCCCGTCGGGTACGTGGTGCAGCACGTGGCCTTCTTCGAGTGCGGCTGCCTTCTCGCGGTTTTCCACGAAGCCGCGGATCATCCAGAGCAGGGTGTGCAGCCAGAATACCGCGAAGGTGGAGACCAGAAGGCCGGTCATGGCGATAAAGGTGTAGAACAGGATCGGGTAACGCTCGCGGTCGTTATGCTCGCCGTGGGCGTAGAACTTGGTGAAGAGCACCGAACCTTTCTTGTGGCACTTGCCGCAGGTGTTTACCAGGTTGTTCGGGTTGACCGAGGAGTTGGGGTCCTTGGACGGGAGGATGCCGTGAGCAGTGTGGCAGTCGGCACAGCCGGCAACCTTCTCGGGGTAGCCCAGGCGATAGTTCTTGCCGTGGTAGCTCGCCATGTAGCTTTCCACCGCCACCTTGGAGATGTGGTTGCGCTCTACCAGCTTCTCGTCGCCGTGGCAGCGCAGGCAGACCTTGGTGTGGAATTCGCGGTTGCTGTGCGAGGTCGGGTCGCCCACTGCTTTGATGTCGTGCAGGTTGTGGCAGTCGTTGCAGGCAGCCGAATCCTGGTTCCCGGCCATGACACCCTTGCCGTGTACCGACTGGATGAAGCCGCGCTCGTCCTTGTGGCACTGGACGCACTTGGCGAGTACCCGGCGCTTGTCCTTGTTCCACGAGGTGTGGCTGTGGATGTCGGTGTGGCAGTTGAAGCAGCCGACGCCCTTCTGGGTGTGGATGCTGCCGGCGTGCTCAGCAGCCTCTTTCTTGTGGCAGCGCACGCATTGCACCTTGCCGACCTTGATCTCGCCCTTCATGTGCTTGGCGAGCTCGACAATTTCAACGTGGCAGCTGGTGCAGCCGTTCTTGCCATGCACCGAGTTGGCCATCAGCTGCGCCGAAATCTTGTCTCCATGGCAGCCCAGACAGGTAGCCGGGTCGATGGCGAGGCCTTGCTGTGCTCCGACCGGTCGGGCGAGCACAATGAGCAACAGTAGCGGAATGATACGTGTGAAAACTAGGGCCATTGTAATCTCCTGTAAATTAAAAAAACGCCGTTTTACGGCGCCGTATTCATTGAAGGGACGCCCTGGACGGCGCATAATGTATAACGCAACGGCGGATAAATCAACACAAAATATCAAAATAATAAGGTACATACAACTGTAACACCGGTTATATGACGGAATTTGCATGGAAGCTGCTGGCCATTTGACTGAACTGGCCTCTGTCTTCATGAGGGTATAGTCATATTCCGGGCGGCTGGGTACGGCGGCAGTGCCGCGTCGCGGGAATTGCGCCGCGGAGAACAGCCCCCAATGACCTGTGGTGTCCCGGAAGGGGCAGGTCCGCCGATGGCTCGTACAGCGAGCCGCACTGGCGCGGTGACGCAGTTCTGCGGTGCTGCAAATCTCCGGTACCCGGTGCCGGTAACACACCGGGAACTGTTCTTCACGTGGGGGACTTGCAGCAGGTGGGTGGGCACCGGCAGCCCGAGACTTATCGGCTGACGGCGATCCCCTCGGCAAGGGCGAATTCCAGGAAGGGGCGCGCGTCGCTCCAGGGAAGCGCGGCGCGGGCGCAGAGTTCGGGCGCCGGCGTGCTGCCGTCGAGCCCTGAGAGAAGATCGAAGTATTCTTTGGAGAGCGATTCGGTGCAGACCTCGCCGCCGGCGGGGTAGATCACGGCGTAGGAGGGGGCAGGCCGGAAGCAGGAGGCGAAGGGGGCCAGCTCGATGTCGCCTGCCTCCAGGATGTCGAGGATCTCGTAAGAGAACCGGGCCAAGGCAGCCGAGTCAGCCAAGGCGAGCGGGCGGTGCTTCAGGTCGAACTTCTTCAGCTCGCGCTCGCTCGGCACGGGCGGCGGGGCCGACAGCAAGGCGCTGGCGTAGTGGTGGTGGTAGTCGGCCAGGTCCAGGGCAAGCGGCAAAAGCCTCGCCTTCTTGCGCAGCGGGAAGATCGCTGCCAAAAATTCCCTCTGCAGCTCCCAGATTTCCTCCTCGGCGATCTCCTGTTCGTCAGCGGCTCCCCGTGCTCCGAGAAAACCCGAGAACTCGGCCAGAAATGCTGCAGGCGTGAGTTTCAGGGCGGCGACCACCGCGTTGAACCAGGCCACCGCCTTGCCGCGGCTGTAAAAAACGTCGCAGGCGGCCGCGAGCCGGCGCGCGCTGTCGAGGTCGTCGGCCGGGAAGGTCGGAGAAAAAAGCAGGGTATATGGGGGCGCCGCCAAGTGGGTGAGTCCCAGGCTCGCCGCCTTGCCGTGCAGCCGGGTCCCCGGGAGCACCGCCAGCGGGAAGATGTCGAGGTGGTTCGGGTAGAGCGACAGCGCGAAATCGAGCGAGTTGCGAAAGAGCGCCAGGCTGTCGCCCGGCAGGCCGTAGATCAGGTCGAACCCGAAGACGGCGCCGGTCTGGTTCAAAAGGGAGACCCGGTGCACGAAATCGTCCCGGTCGAAGCCGCGTCCCACGCTGCGCAGCACCTTGGCATCGGCGCTCTGCAGGCCGATCTGCAGCGAGCAGGTAAGGGAGGCGAAGAGTTCTGCCATCTCGGCGTCGATGAACTCGCTGCGCACCTCGAAGTGGAAATGCACCTCGGGCGCGAGCCTCTTGATGAGCCGCAGGATCTCCTTGGCGCGGTCCGGCACCTTGTTGAAGGTCGAGTCGAGCACGAACACCTGGGGCACCTGGAGACGTGCGAAGAGGCGCAACTCTTTTTCGACCCTGGCGAGCGAGACCCGGCGCACGCCGCCGCTCCCCTTGTGGTCGAAGCAGAAGGAACAGGCGAAATCGCAGCCGCGAGAAAGCTGCCAGAGTGCGCCGCCCACCGCGCGCGGGTCGAGCAGTCCGGAAAGGTAGGGGGAAGGGATGCTTTCCGGATCGATCGGGGCGGCAAACCGGCCGGGCAGTTCCCCCGGCAGCAGGACTCCCGGAATGCCGGTGAGGCTGCGCCCCTCGAGCGTGGCGCGCACCGCCTCGACGAAGGGGACTTCTCCCTCGCCCAGGATCAGGAAATCGAAGAGCCCCGAATCGGCAAATCCGGCCGGATTGGCGGTAGGCTCGGCGCCGCCCGCGCACAGGAGGAGTGCTGGGGCTTTTTGCCGCAGCGAGCCTGCGATGGCCAGGGTAAGGCCGCGATTCCAGACGTACCCCGAGAAGGCGACCAGGTCGGGCTGCCGCCCCAGGATCGCCTCGGCACAGGCAGCCGGGTCGTCGCCCAGGAAGAACTCGCTGATGCCGATGGTAACTGTTCCGGAAAGGTCGTCTTCGGAGCCGAGGTATTCCTTCAGGAAGGCGCAGGCAAGGGGAACCGCCTGGGGCGAGCGGCAGGGGTGAATAGCGATGAGGGCGATGTTCATGATTTAATCGGGCGGGCTTTCAGGCGGGGCTTGCCCTCCTCGATGATGACGGCGAACTCGATGTCGCAGCAGTGGTACTTCTCCATGATGGCAGGTTTCTGGCGTTCGATGGCGGCGGCGATCTTGTCCCGGGAGAGGTTCTTGACCGGCAGGTCGCAGCTGGCACAGGCGGCCAGGTAATCCTGGAAGATACGCTCCACGGCCGGGTCCGGCTGCTTGCGGGTCTCGCGCCGATCCTCGTCCTGGCGCTGATGCAGCGACATCTTGAAGCGGTCCCTGGTGTATTTCCCCTCTTCGATCAGACGGTTGATGCGGGTCCATTTCTGACGGTGCACGCTGAGGGTGGCCATCAGCGAGTTGTACTTGAACTTGAGCATGGAGTTGGGGATGCCGATGTTCTGGTAGCGGCGGGCGAGGCGCTCCACGGCGTCCAGCAGCTGCAGCGGCTCGCGCTTCTCGATGCCGCAGAAGTACTGCTCGTACCTTATAATGAGATCGTGCAGGTTCTGCTCCAGCAGCGCTATGTCCTCGGGTAAGCCCATCACACCCCTCCAGTGGCGACTATAACGGTAAGTACGCGCGGTGTAAATGCTAAAAATCAAGGGACATCCGGCGCTGCCCCTGAGTTAAAGACCTTGACGTGCTACGTTAATGTTGTTAAAAATATACAATTTCGCAGTGAACAGGAGGGGAGATGACAGCGATATCTGCAATCGTGCTGGCAGCCGGAATGGGGACGCGGATGAAGTCCGGCCTGGTAAAGGTGATGCACCCGTTGGCTGGTTCCCCGATGATAGAGTGGCCGGTTGCCGCTGCGCTTGAGGCGGGTGTCGATGCCTGCGTCCTCGTGGTCGGACACCATGCCGAAAAGGTGCGTGGGCACTTCGCCGGGCGACCGGAGATCTCTTTCGCGCAGCAGGACGAGCAGCTGGGTACCGGCCATGCCGTGGCCTGCGCGCTGCCCCAGCTGCCCGCCGGCAGCGACACCGTGCTCATTCTGTGCGGGGACACGCCGCTTCTGACGGCGGCGACCCTGCGCGGCATGCTGGAGGCTCATGGGAAAAGCGGTGCCGTCTTGAGCGTGATGACCGCCAGCTTCGAGAACCCCTTCGGGTACGGCAGGATCGTCAAGGGGGCCGATGGCAGGGTGCTCAGGATCGTCGAGCAGAAGGACGCCAGCGCAGAGGAACGCCAGATTCGCGAGGTGAACGCCGGGGTGTACTGCGTGGAGCGCGGTTTCCTGGAAAAGGCCGTGGCGGGACTTGGCAACGACAATGCGCAGGGCGAGTACTACCTGACCGACGTGGTGCGGCAGGCCGCGGACCGGGGCCTTATTTGCGTGAGCTACCAGGTTGCCGACGCCGAGGAGACCACCGGGGTGAACGACCGGGTGCAGCTCGCCGAGGTGGCACGGGTGCTGCGTGGCCGAATCAACCGCGAGCTGATGCTCTCCGGGGTGACGATGATCGACCCGCAGGCAGTGTACATCGATCATGGCGTACGCATCGGGTGTGACACCGTGATCTACCCTGGCGTGACCGTCCTTGGGAAAACCGTGATCGGCGAGCGCTGCGAGATCGGCCAGGGAGCCCTGATTCGCGATTGCAACATCGCCGAAGATGTCGTCGTGAAGGCGGGAAGTGTCCTTGAGCAGGCGGTGGTGCACGAGGAGGTGGCTATCGGCCCCATGGCGCACCTGCGGCCGGGGAGCGAGCTGTCGCCCCACGTGAAAATAGGAAATTTCGTGGAGACCAAGAAGATATTCATGGGCGAGGGGTCCAAGGCCTCACACCTCACCTACCTGGGCGACGCGACCATCGGCAAGAACGTGAACATCGGCTGCGGCACCATCACCTGCAACTACGACGGCGTCAAAAAGCACCGCACTGTGATCGAGGACGACGTCTTCGTGGGGAGCGACGTGCAGCTGGTGGCACCGGTCACAGTGGGCAGGAACTCGTTGATCGCGGCGGGCACCACGGTGACCAAGGACATCCCGCCCGACTCGCTGGCGCTTGCACGCGTGCCCCAGGTGAACAAGGAAGGGTGGAAACTGAGGAAGAAGTAAACGCTCCGGGCGCTGTTGTTCAGTCTTTAAAAGGTCGCTCACACGGTTGAGCGCCCGGACCGAGGCCTTCGGCTCACCTTGAACACAGAACCGGAACATCACAAACATATAAACCGTCTCTAGCGGGGTCAAAAAATTATGTGCGGAATCGTAGGATATACCGGTAGCCAGGAGGCTACCTCCATCATCATCGAAGGCCTGAGAAAACTGGAGTACCGCGGTTACGACTCCGCCGGCATCTGTACCATGAGCCAGGGCAAGGCGTCCATCAGGCGCAGCGAAGGGAAGCTCATCAACCTGGAGCGCCTACTCAATACCGAGCCGATCCGCGGCACGGTCGGGATCGGGCACACCCGCTGGGCGACCCACGGCAGACCGTCCGAGATAAACGCCCACCCGCACCAAGCCGGAGCCTTCGTAGTGGTGCATAACGGCATCATCGAGAATTACCTGCAGTTGCGCGAGGAGCTGAAGGCGGCCGGCCACATCTTCAAGAGCGAGACCGACACCGAGGTGATCTCGCACCTGATCGAGGACCGGCGCCGGCTGACCGACGACTTCGAGTCCGCGGTGCGGCTGGCGCTCTCCGTGGTGCGCGGCGCCTACGCCCTGTGCATCCTGAACGAGCAGGAGCCGGAGGTGCTGATCGCGGCCAAGCACGGCGCCCCGATGGTGGTGGGCCTGGGCGAGGGCGAATTCTTCGTCGCCTCCGACATCCCCGCCATCCTGGCCCATACCCGTTCCATGGTCTTCATGGAGGACGGGGAACTTGCCGTCTTCAAGGGTGGCCAGGTCCAGTTCAGCACCGTCGCCGGCGAGCCGTTGCAAAAGGTGCCGCGCCACATCGACTGGTCGCCGCACATGGCGGAAAAGGGGGGCTACAAGCACTTCATGCTGAAGGAGATCTTCGAGCAGCCGCGCGCCGTCCGGGACACCCTGGCCGGCCGGCTCCGCGAGGAGGAAGGGGACGTCTACCTGGAAGACCTCTCCCTCTCCGACCAGCAGCTGAAAGGGGTTGAGCGCATCACCATCATCGCCTGCGGCACCTCGTGGCACGCAGCCCTGGTCGGCAAGTTCCTGATCGAGGAGCACTGCCGCGTGGCGGTCGAGGTGGACATCGCCTCCGAGTTCCGCTACCGGAACCCGGTGGTGGATGAAAAGTCACTGGTCATCCTGATCTCCCAATCCGGCGAGACGGCCGACACCTTGGCCGCCATGCGCGAGGCGCGGCGGCGCGGCGGCAAGTGCGTCGCCATCTGCAACGTGGTGGATTCCTCCATAGCCCGCGAGGCCGACGGGGTGGTCTACACCCATGCGGGGCCCGAGATCGGCGTCGCCTCGACCAAGGCCTTCGTGACCCAGCTGATCGCCCTTTACCTCTTCACCATCCGGCTGGGGCGCGCCCGCTCCGTCATGAGCCTGGAGGCGGGGCGCGAGCTGATCGCCGCCCTCGTGCGGGTGCCCGCCCTCATGGAGGAGACACTGAAGCTCAACGACCAGGTGGAGAAGGTGGCCCGCAACTACATGACGGCACGCGACTTCCTCTACCTGGGGCGCGGCATGAACTATCCCATCGCGCTCGAGGGGGCCCTGAAACTGAAGGAGATCTCCTATATCCACGCCGAAGGATACCCGGCCGGCGAGATGAAACACGGCCCGATCGCCCTCATCGACGAGAACATGCCGGTCGTGGTCTTGGTGCCGCAGGGGGCCAACTACGAAAAGGTCTTCTCCAACATGGAGGAGGTCATCGCCCGCGGCGGCCGCGTGATCGCCGTCAGCTCCGCCGGCGACACCGAGGTGCGCGACAAGGCCGAGGTGGCGCTGGAGATTCCGACCGACGGCGAGGAGGTGAGCCCGCTCATCCTCTCCATCCCGATGCAGCTGCTGGCCTACCACGTGGCGGTCCTCAAGGGAACCGACGTCGACCAGCCGAGAAATCTGGCCAAGAGCGTGACGGTGGAGTAGGGGCATACCCGGCAAGACCAGACCAGGTGGACAGCAACGGGGCAGGCCGCAAAAGGCCTGCCCCCTTTTTTTGATGGCTTTGAAATTACCGCAGGGGTTCCGATTTCATGACGTGGATAACTATTTTCGGTATTGCCGTGGCGCTCGCCATGGACGCGTTTGCCGTGGCCTTGGCCGCGGGAGCGGTCCTGAACCCCCTGACCGGGCGCCAGCTGTTCCGGTTCGGCTTTCATTTCGGGCTGTTCCAGCTGCTGATGCCCATCGCCGGCTGGCTCGCCGGCCTCGCGGTGCAGCAGTGGATCTCGGCCTACGACCACTGGATCGCCTTCGTGCTGCTGGCGGTGGTGGGCGGCAGGATGATCCACGAGGCCTTCGAGGAAGCGGAGGAAAAGGTCAGCACCGATCCCACCAAGGGGATCACCCTGATCATGCTTTCGGTTGCCACCAGCATCGACGCCCTGGCGGTCGGCCTGTCGCTGGCAATGCTCGGGGTGAGCGTCTGGTTGCCGGCCGCGGTCATCGGCCTGGTCGCGGGAGTGCTCACCGTTTGTGGCATGCTCCTGGGGCGGCGCTTAGGGGCCAAGTGGGGCAAGCGCGTGGAGATTCTGGGGGGACTGGTGCTCTGTGGCATAGGTCTGAAAATCCTTCTGGAACACACCCTGCTCAAGTGATCCCCCGCTGTCCATTCCTCTTTACAAAAAATTTCGACCCTCCTATATTCGACTCTGTCGCGCCTGAACATATGCGGTTGCCGGGGCAGCTGCCGAGCCTGCGCCGGCCGCGGTCAGGCCACATGTCCCTACGAGAGTGATAGATGTCTTTCCCCTGGAAATGTCGAATGGTTCTGATGCCTCGTTGCAGCTTCCGGCTGGCCTCGCGCGGGATACTCCTCATGCTGGCAACCCTGTGGGCCGTGGCCCCGGCGCCGCTGCAGGCCGGCGAGCCCGCTACCGGTGCCGCGCCAAAGGTCGTGGTGATCGGCGGCGACCGCAATTTCCCCCCCTACGAGTTCCTGGATAGTAGCGGCAAGCCGGCCGGCTTCAACGTGGAACTCTCCCGCGCCATCGCAGAGGTGATGGGTATGGAGGTGGAGTTCCGCCTCGGCAACTGGGACGACGCCCGGCGCGCACTGCAGGACGGCAGCGTCGAGGTGCTCCAGGGGCTCACCTACTCGGAGGCGCGCAGCAAGGACTTCGACTTCTCCCCGCCGCACAACATCGTCAACACCTCGGTCTTCGCCCGGCGCGGTGCGGCACCCGTCGCCACCCTGGACGCGCTGCGCGGCAAGGAGGTGATCGTGCAGAAGGGCGGCAGCATGCACGACTACCTGCTGGCGCACGACGTGGGCGCCCGGCTCATCCTGGTCGACACGCACGCGGCGGCCTTGAGGCTTCTGGCCTCGGGCAAGCACGACTACGCGCTGGTGGGGAATCTCCCCGGCCTGTACCTGGGGAAGGAACTCGGGCTTTCCAACATCTTGCCGGTGGGCGGCCCCTTCGGCAGCGGCTACTACGGCTATGCGGTCAAGAAGGGTAACGCGGAGCTGCTCTCGCGCTTCAGCGAAGGACTCGCCATCCTGAAGAACACCGGGCGCTACCAGAAGATCTACGACAAGTGGCTGGGCGTGCTCGATCCGCAGCCGCTCCCGCTCACCAAGATCGCCAAATATGCCGCCATCGTGGTGGTGCCCCTTTTGCTCATCCTGGGGGGGACCGTGGTCTGGTCGCGCACCCTGCAAAAGAAGATCGCCGAGCGCACCGCCGAGCTGCAGCAGCACCAGCAGCAGCTGATCCAAGCCGACAAGATGGCCTCGCTCGGCATCCTGGTCTCCGGGGTGGCCCACGAGATCAACAACCCCACTGGGCTCATCCTCTTCAACATCCCGGTACTGAAGAAGGTCTACCAAGCCGCGCAAGAGAACCTGGAGGACCGTTTTCAGGACGGCGGGGACTTCATGATCGGCGGGCTTAGGTACTCGCAGCTGCGCGAAGAGGCGCCCCGCATGTTCGACGAGATGCACGAGGGCGCGCGCCGCATCAAGAGGATCGTGGACGACCTGAAAGACTTCGCCCGCAAGGACGATTCCGCGCTCGACGAATCGGTTGACCTGAACGCGGTGGTCGAAGCCTCGGTCCGCCTGGTGGAGAACTCGATCAAAAAGGCGACGCGCCGCTTCGAGATGAACTGCACGCCGGGGCTGCCGCGCTGCCGGGGCAACACCCAGCGCATCGAGCAGGTGGTGGTCAACCTGATCCTGAACGCCTGCCAGGCGCTCCACGACCCGGACAAGGGGATCGAGGTGGCCACTACGCTCTCCGCCGGCGGTAACGAAATCCTGGTCACTGTGCGCGACGAGGGAGTCGGCATCCCGAGCGATCACCTCTCGCACCTGACCGATCCCTTCTTCACCACCAAGCGGGACGTCGGGGGGACCGGACTGGGACTCTCGGTCTCGGCCGGCATCGTCAAGGACCACCAGGGGCGGCTCGAATTCCGCTCGGAACCCGGGCAGGGGACCACGGCTTTCGTGGCCCTTCCCGCACAAGGAGCAAACGCATCATGATCGAAACCCTCTATCCATCCTTCGGCGTACTGCTCGTGGACGACGAGGAAGCCTGGCTCAGGAGCCTCAGCATGACCCTCGGGCTCTCCGGCGGGATCAGCAACATCGTGCGCTGCCCGGACAGCCGCCAGGTGCTGGAGATCCTCTCCAAGGGCGGGATCGGCCTGGTGCTTTTGGACCTGAACATGCCGAACCTGTCGGGCGAGGAGCTCTTGAGCCTGATCGTGGAGCAGTATCCCGAGATACCGGTGATCGTCATTTCTGGGCTGAACCAGGTGGAGACGGCGGTCGAATGCATGAAGCGCGGCGGCTTCGACTTTTTCGTGAAGACGGTGGAGGAGGAGCGCCTGGTGCAGGGGGTGCAGCGGGCCATCAGGATGATCGAGCTGCAGCGCGAGAACCGCGAGATCCAGTCGCGCTTTTTGAACGACCGGCTGGACCACCCAGAGGTGTTCGCCGACATCGTGACCGTCGACCCGGCGCTGCGCGCCATCTTCCGCTACATCGAGGCGGTTTCCCGGAGCAGCCAACCGGTGCTGATTACCGGGGAAAGCGGTGTCGGCAAGGAGCTGGTGGCGCGGACCATCCACCGCCTGAGCCGGCACCGGGAGAAGATGGTTTCGGTGAACGTTGCGGGACTCGACGACAACGTCTTCAGCGACACCCTTTTCGGCCACACCAGGGGCGCCTTCACGGGGGCCGAGGTGCCGCGCCGCGGCATGATCGAGCAGGCGGCCGAGGGGACGCTTTTCCTTGACGAGATCGGCGACCTGAGCATCCCTTCCCAGGTGAAGTTGCTGCGCCTGCTCCAGGAGGGCGAGTACTTCCCGCTCGGGAGCGACGTGCCGAAAAGGATGAACGCGCGCGTGGTGGTGGCCACGCACCACGACCTGGCGGGCAAGCAGGCCGTGGGGCAGTTTCGCAAGGACCTCTACTACCGCCTGTGCGCCCACCATGTGCACATCCCACCACTAAGGGAGCGCCCTGGCGACATCCCGGCCCTGCTCGACCACTTCCTGGGCGAGGCGGCGCGCGAGTTGGGCAAGAAGAAGCCGACCGTCCCCAAGGAGCTGTCGGTTCTCCTGGGGAACTACCCCTTCCCGGGCAACGTGCGCGAGCTGCGCTCCATGGTCTACGATGCCATGAGTCTGCACGAAAGCCGTATGCTCTCCATGGACAGCTTCAAGCGCGCCATGGACAAGCAGGGCTTCGGCCCGGCCGAGAGAAATGCAGCCGCTGCCGCTCCGGGGAGCGTCTTCGTGGTGACCGAGCCGCTTCCCGCGCTGCACGACATCATCGACCTCCTGGTGCTGGAAGCGCTGCAGCGTGCCGGCGGCAACCAGTCCATCGCAGCGCGCCTGATCGGCATTTCGCAGCCGGCGCTGAGCAAGCGGCTTAAGAAGCTCGGCAGCAGCGCAGAAGTCTTATAACCCGCGCAACCTTTATAACCTCCCCATTCGGACTCAAGCTCACGTCGTAACAGGCTTTTTCAGCGCAGTACCGCATTCCCCTCCTCCAGGTTATAACCCTTGGGCTCCCCGAAAGGGGAGCTAATTTCCACTTTTACCCTGTAATAACAGCTACTTCTCGTTGGTGTCCCTGGTTGGCACCCTGCTTGCTGATCGAGCTTGGCTTCATCTGCGGTTGCTTTCCGGCCAGAAACCTTTCTGGCTGCCCGCTTCGGAGGGGTGCCAAACATCGAACCGTCACCACATGCAGGTGCGCCTTTGCGCCCGCCAGATTTGATCACCCAACCAGAAGGAGAGACCACCGATGAAAACCAACAAACTCACGATCTGTATCATGGCCGGCATGGTGCTGGGCATCGTCGCCGGGTACGCCTGCAACGTCACCGCTCCCAGCGCCGACGCCGCCAAGGAGCTGGCGGGCTACTTTTCCATCATCACCGACGTCTTTCTCAGGTTGATCAAGATGATCATAGGTCCCTTGGTGTTCGCCACCCTGGTCTCCGGGATCGCCGGCATGGGGGATTCCAAGGCCGTCGGGCGGATCGGCTTCAAGGCGATGCTCTGGTTTGTCTGCGCCTCGCTGGCATCGCTTTTCATCGGCATGCTGTTTGTCAACGTCCTGCAGCCGGGGCACGCGATGAACCTGCCCCTGCCGTCGGCCGGCGCCGTCACCAATCTGAAGACCTCTTCCCTTAACCTGAAGGACTTCATTACCCACGTTTTCCCGAAGAGCTTCTTCGACGCCATGGCGCAGAACGAGATCCTGCAGATCCTGGTGTTCTCGGTCTTCTTCGGGTTTGCCATGGGATCGATGAAGGGGGAGGGAGCTAAAACCATCCTCAAGTTCGTCGACGAACTGGGGCGCGTCATGCTGAAGGTGACCGACTACGTCATGTGGTTTGCACCTTTCGGCGTCTTCGCGGCCATCGCATCGGTCATCACGGTACAGGGGTTGGGCGTACTGGTTACCTACGGCAAATTCATCACCGGATTCTACGTGGCACTGGCCGCGCTCTGGACCGTACTCTTCATCGGCGGGTACGCCGTGCTCCGGGGGCGGCTCTTCGGCCTCTTGAAGATGATCCAGGAGCCGACGCTACTGGCCTTCTCAACCGCGAGCAGCGAGGCTGCCTATCCGAAGACGCTGGAGCAGCTGAAAAAATTCGGCGTGTCCGACAAGATCTCGGGTTTCGTGCTGCCGCTTGGGTATTCGTTCAACCTGGACGGTTCCATGATCTACCAGGCCTTTGCCATCATCTTCGTGGCGCAGGCGTTCAACATCGAGCTTTCCATCACCAAGCAGATCACCATCCTCCTCGTGCTGATGATCACCAGCAAGGGGATGGCCGGCGTGGCCCGCGCCTCGCTGGTGGTGGTGGCCGCGACGCTTCCGATGTTCAACCTCCCCGAGTCGGGTCTGCTGCTCATTATGGGCATCGACCAGTTCCTCGACATGGGGCGCACCGCGACCAACGTGATCGGCAACTCGATCGCCACCGCCGTGGTCGCCAAATGGGAAGGGGGACTCGCCGAAGCGGGAGCCCAGGAGGAAGTGGAGGCGGAACTGGAGGAGGACGAGGACCTGCTCGTCTTGCCGGTGGCCGCAGCGGAGTAGCACGAGCAGGTTAAGCCGGCACAGCTTGAAGGAACAAAGGGGATGTCGTTATTCGACATCCCCTTTGCTTTTGGTGCGGCAGATCGGTCTGGTCGGTCTGGTCAAGCACAGCCAAGCCTACGGCTACCGCCAACCGGGCACTCAGGTGGTTGGCACCGGTCAATCGCGTGCTGGCTTATAGTGCTCTTGAACAATTTTTATTAAAATAATTGATTTTAAATCATCAATAATTTAAAGGTAAGGCTCAGCGAAAAAATCTAATGGGAGGATCGGATGACCAGGAGCTTATTAGGTGTGATTCTGGTTTTTTGGGTGACCCTGGGTGGCGTTTCGCTTGCCATGGCTGAATACTACAAGTACGCCGATTCGACTGGCGTGGTGAACATCACCAACAACCTCGACTCGGTGCCGCAGAAGTACCGGGCGCGGGTAAAGGTCATCACCGACGAGAGCCTGTCCAGAAAGGACCATGGTGCTACCAAGCGGCAGATGGCGATGCAGCAAGAAAGCGATGCACCGCAGGAGGCCACAGCCACACAGGTTCCGGCGCCTAAAGGGAAACTTGCCGAGTTGTCTGCACATCACGCCTGGTTCAAGCCGTTGCTCTTTGTCGCGGCAACTCTGGGTGGTTTCCTGGTCGTGATAAAAGTCGCGTCGGCAGTCCCCTCCGCGCAACTTTCCAAGCTGATCTACCTCTCCTTTTTCCTCGGGGTCTTTGTACTGCTCTACAAGGGGTATATGGACCAGGTGGTGGCCGACACCATCGCCGTGAAGCAAAAGGCGATAAATATCATGAAGAAGTCTAACGTGCGGGAGATCCCGCTGCCGGGCGAGGCGCAGGTGCCAGCAGATACCAAGTAGCCCAGATCCGCTTGCACGGCTACTGGAGTCACGTTGGTTCGGCGGTCGGAATCAGTCTCTGGCTTTACCCGATCACCGCTCCGTGCTATTTTCTTCGCCCGTGCAGGCGGTACGGCGGGTGGCCGCTTGACGAAAGCAGTCGGCAAATCCCGCATTACGATGTTCCCTCTCTCAAAGCTTGATAATTTGCATCCGAATTGGCTGCAATAACATCAGCGACTCCCCTCCGCAGGAAAAACCCTTCCCGAATCCGATTAGTTCCCCGATTCCCAGCAGTATGAACGCAGTAACCCTTTTCCTCCCCGAGGCACCTGATCCGCTCGGGTTCCATTTTTTGATAATTTGGGCAGCAGCCTGTCTCCCGCGACAATCCTGGCCCGTAGGTCTCACCCAAAATAAAACTTCGGATTGTTTCTCGGTGGCCAAGTGCCCATCTCAGCCCTGCAAGGTCAAAAGCCCCGTCAGCGATAGTAGACCTGACGGTGAGAATGAAAAAAATGCACTTGTTCAGGTGGTTGCGAGTAGGGATGGCCCGCCGGCAGGGGATGCCGTCGAGCTTTGCGAAGCGCAAAACGGCAGCGGTTGAAAAATTAACACTTCACGATTAACCGGTGCCGAGAATTTTGTCTTGACAAATTATAACCATATTATATAAACGCATTATATAACGTTCCTATAAATCGTGCGAGGTTTCCATGTCACCGAGAAATATGCAATTTGGCCGGGAAGAAATCATCGATGCCGCCTTCGATCTGGTTCGGGAAAAAGGTTGGGCCGGGTTTTCGGTGCAGGCCGTGGGGAAGGCGATCAACTGCTCCACCATGCCTATCTACTCCCAGTTCGCCAACGTGCGGGAGCTGGAGGACGCAGTCTGCCTGAAGGCCATGGTGCTCCTCAAAGAGCGGCTCATGGAGAAGAAGACCGGCGACAAGTGGATAGATCAGGCGATCAGCTATATCAGGTTTGCCATGGAAGAAAAACACCTGCACCGCTGTCTTTGGGATGCCAGGAACGTCGAACTGAACCGGAAGCTGGGTAAAGAGCTCGTCGACTTCATCTCCGAAGAACTGACCGATTACCCGCTTTTCGTCGGGCTGGACGAACTGGAAGTGAAGATGATCAGGCTTTCCAGGATGATGTTCGCCCAGAAACTTGCCGCGTGGCTTAACTGCGATAGCAACTATCTCTCCGATAAGGGGATCAACGATCTGGAGGATTTCATCAAAAGAACCAGCAAAGCCTTGTATGACGGGTTCAGGTTGCAGTTTGCAGGAAGTAATGTGGGCGGGCAGGTCGAGTCGGCCCCCGGCAGATAGAACGGCAGCCGGCAGGGGAGCCCGATTCTCCGACGCGGCTGTAACAACTCGAAAATAGCTATGTCCTTGCAGCACACACTTTGGCTAACCAAGGAGGCGCGATGCGTAAAGGAACAACGGGTAGGATGCTACGAAGGGCCGCTGTCATGGGTGCTTGTCTGCTGGGGGCAGTGACGGGCCCCGTAACTCGCGCGGAGGCGGCTTCAGTCCAGCCTCGCGCCGGCGGAACCCTGACCGTAGGGGTTGAGGTTGAATTCCGCGGTTTCGACCCCATCAAGGCCAATTTCTTCAACATTGCCGACCGCAGCGCGGCGATGGCGCTGGAGGAGCGGCTCTTCGACATGGACAGCAAGGGCAATCTGGTGCCGGAGCTTGCCCTGTCGGCAAAGCCTGCCAAAGACGGCAAAAGCTGGACCATCAAGCTGCGGCCGGGGGTCCGTTTCCACGACGGCACGCCGTTTAACGCCGATGCGGTGGTCGCACACTGGCAGCGGCTCCTGGATCCCAAGAACAAGTTCTTTGCCCGTGTGGCGTTCGAGCCGGTCGAAACGGTGCAGAAGGTGGACGATCTCACGCTGCGCTTCCAATTAAAGCACCCTTGGGCGCCCTTCAGAAGTGTCCTGTCCGCTCCCCAGTCGGTGGCGGCATACATTCCCTCGCCCAAAGCGGTAAAAGCGGATACCCAGAACCGGGCGCCGGTGGGTACCGGACCCTACATGCTGAAGGAGTGGATCGCCAACGACCGCCTGGTCGTGGTCCGCAACCCCCACTACTGGCGCAAGGGCAAGGCGCATCTCGATCGCGTCGTTTTCCGTATCCTGCCGGACATGCAGGCGAGGTTCGCGAGCCTTCAGTCCGGTGAGAGCGACGTGATCCAGACCGATCGCGGCGCCAGCATCGTACAGGCCGGCTCTGACCGCTCCCTCAAGGTCTACGCCAGTGACGCCGCCGGTACCTACAACTTCCTGCTCAACGCCTCCCGCCCTCCGCTCAACGATGTCCGGGTCCGTCAGGCACTGGCACACGCCTGGAACCAGGAACTGCTGCTCAAGGCCGACTACAAGGGGACCCTCCCCTTTGCCAAGGACCCGTTCGGCGGTCAGATCAGCTGCGGGGATACCGCCTATCGAAAATACGACCCGGAAAAAGCACGCAAGCTCTTGGCGGAGTACGGCAAGCCCGTCGAGCTGGAGATGATTCATACCAACACGCCACGGGGCAAGGAGGCCGGCGAGATCATGCAGCGGTTGTTCAAGGAAGTCGGCGTGACGCTGAAGCTCGTCCCGTTGGCAGAAGGACAGCTGGCAAAGCGGGGCATCGGCAGCGACTACCAGGTGGCCGGGTGGAAGATGATGGACTACGACGAGATGGGCCCCACGCTACTGGGCAACCTGCTCTCCGGCAGCAAACAGAACTTCGTCAAATACCAGAGCCCGAAGATGGACGAACTGCTGATGACCCAGCAGATGAGCCTCGACAAGAAGATCCGGGAAAAGGCGCTCTGCGGCGTGGCCAAGCTGATCAACGAGGACGCCATCTATCTCTACGGCGGCGGGCGTCGTTTTCACGTCATTGCCAAGGTCGGCGTGAAAGGGATCGACAACGTGCGGCACGGCGTGATCCGGGTGAGCGACATCTGGCTGGACCGCGGCAACGTTGCGGCAAAGTAGCAGAGGCAACGAAAACAGCAACGGGCGGCTCGTCCGTCCAACAACCAGGAGGGAATCATGCAACGCATGGTCTGCGCCACTTTCATGGTCTGCACTCTGGTCTTAATCTCGTTTCTGGGCGTGAGCTCAGTGGCTGCCGTGGAGCCTTCAACCGGACTGCCCGCCGTGATCAACCCAACGGCCCGCTACCTCATCTTTCACCACAACTACTATGTGGAGGCAAAGGGAGTGGACGGCGACTGCAAGTACCACGATATCCTGAAGAGTTTCCGAGATAGCGGCTTCGTCGTGGTGAGCGAGATCCGCCCGAAGGACGCCTCTGCTCTCGAGTACGCCAAGAAGTCGGCGGCCGAGGTCAGAAAACTTCTGGACGCCGGAGTGCCGCCGGAGCGAATCGCGCTCGCCGGCCATTCGAAAGGCGCTGTGATCGCCCTGCAGGTGGCTGCACAGCTGGGAAATCCCAAGATCAGCTATGCAGTCCTGGCCGGCTGCGGCATCAAGGGGCTGGAAAAGGGGTATCCCGACTTCGGCAAGCTGCAGGGGAACTTCCTTTCGGTGTACGCGGCGTCGGACAAGATCGCCACCAGCTGCGCTCCTTCTTTTGCCAAGGGCGGGGAAGGCTTTTCGGGCAGGGAGATCGTGCTGGATAGTCCGGCCGGACACCAGCTCTTCTTCAAGCCGGCCGGGCTTTGGGTCGAACCGGTGGTCAGCTGGCTGAAACAGCAGAAATAACCAGGGCGCGGGATATGATGAAGTTTTTCTGGAGCAAACTGATCCACCTCCTGGTGGTCGTGCTGGCGGTCACCGCGCTGACCTTCGCCTTGACCGACCGGCTGCCGGCCGACATCTCAGCCGAGATCGCGGGGCACAGCGCGAGCGCCGCGGATCTCTCGGAATTGAGGGAGCGCCTTGGCCTGAACCGGCCGGTTCTGCAGCGCTACACGGCCTGGATGGCGGGGGTCTGCCGGGGCGACCTGGGGAAATCGCTCGCTACGGAGCAGCCGGTGCGGGACTCCTTGAAGAGCCAGCTCCCGGTCACCCTGGAACTTTTGCTGCTGTCACAGTTTTTCGCACTGCTCCTGGCCCTGCCCGCCGCCATCCTCACCGCCTGGCGTGCCGGCTCACTGCTCGACCGGGTGACCGGCACCTTCGCCTTCGGCTGCGCCTCGCTCCCCAACTACGCCGTGGGCATGGGACTGGTCCTCGTCTTTGCCCTGCGGCTCAAACTGCTCCCCGCCACCGGTTACACTCCGCTCTCCGCGGGTGTGCTGCAAAATATCCAGGGGTTCCTGCTGCCGGCCCTCTCCATCGCGCTCGTGGAATGGGTGACCCTGATGCGGGTGCTGCGCGGCGACCTGATCTCCACCCTGAAGGAGGATTACATCCTGCTTGCCCGCTGCAAGGGGCTGCCGACCTGGCGCATCCTGCTGGTCCATGCCCTGCGTCCCTCCTGTTTCAGCTTCATCACCGTGCTCGGCATGCAGACGGCCAGCCTGATCGGCGGCGCGGTCATCATCGAGACCATCTTCTCGCTTCCCGGCATCGGACGACTGCTGGTGACCGCCATCTTCGCCCAGGACTACCCGGTGATCCAGGGGGCCGTCTTTCTGATTACGGTGGGCTACGTGCTGGTCAATTTCCTGGTGGACCTGAGTTACGGGCTGCTGGACCCGCGGGTGCGGACGGGGGGGCTCGATGCGTAGCCGCGCCGCAGTGGAAAAACTGACCCTGGGCGCCGCGCTCGGCTGGCTCATCCTGGTGATCTTCGCCGCGGCCAGCGTCGGACTCTGGTCCCTGCCCTACGCCGCCGACCAGTTAAACGGCGAGCAGTTGTCTGCCCTGCCCGGAGCCGCGCACCTGCTGGGCACCGACGAGATGGGCCGGGACATCGCGGTCAGACTCTTCCAGGGAGCGCGGGTCTCGCTCACCGTCGGCATTTGCGCTCCGCTTTTGGGCCTGGTGCTGGGGCTTCTGCTGGGCATGCCTGCAGCCTACTACCGCGGCTGGACCGAGCGGGTCATCATGACCCTGGCGGATGTCGTGCTCGCCTTCCCGGGGATGATCTTTCTCCTGGTGATCGTCTCGGTGGTCGGCCCCAGCCTGGCCACCGTCACCTTCAGTCTCGGGATTTTGATCGCGCCGCGCTTCGTCCGCGTGGTGCGGGCCAACACCATCAGGTGCGCCGAAAAGGAGTTCGTGCAGGCGGCCCGCATCGGCGGAGCCGGGGACTTCGCCATCCTACGCGGCGAGATCCTCCCCAACCTCATGGGGCCGCTTCTGGCCTATACCCTGGTCGTTGCCGGCTTCGTCATCGTCGCCGAAGGGGGGCTGGGATTCCTGGGGCTGAGCGTCCCGTCGCCCACGCCGAGTTGGGGAGGCATGATCGCATCGGGACGGGACGTGCTGGACCAGACGCCGCATGTCGCCATGATCCCGATGGCGGCGATGTTTCTTACCGTACTGTCGGTTAACCTGATCGGCGACAGAGTGCGAGGCCGCTATGAGCGCAACTGACCGGCAGCTCCTCGCGGTCCGGCAACTGACCGTCGATCTTGCCACGCCCCGCGGGCCGATCCGCCCAGTCGATGCGGTGTCGCTCACCCTGGAGCGGGGCAAGACGCTTGCGCTGGTGGGGGAGTCAGGGAGCGGCAAAAGCATGTTCTGCCGTGCCGTGCTCGGCCTGGTCCCGTCGCAAGGCAGCGTGGTTTTCGACGGCCGGGAAACCGGGGGGCTGTCGGCACAGGAGCTGAACCGGATACGGGGGCGGCACATCGGCGTGGTGCTGCAGGATCCGCTCTCCTCGTTGAACCCGGTGCTGACCATCGCCCGGCAGATCACCGAGCCCATGCGACTGCACCTCGGCCTGAATGCCGGCCAGGCCAGGGAACGAGCCATGGCGCTCCTGGGTGCCCTGGGCATCGCCCGCCCCGAGGAGAGGCTCGCCTGCTATCCGCACCAACTCTCCGGTGGCATGCGGCAGCGGGTCGCCATCGCCATCGCCCTGGCCTGCGAACCAAAGCTTCTGATCGCCGACGAGCCGACCACGGCGCTGGACGTGACCGTCCAGGCGGAGATCCTGGACCTGCTATCCAAGATTCAGCGGGAACGCGACCTGGCGATCATCCTGGTGAGCCACGACCTGGGGGTGGTGGCGGGCCGGGCGCACCACGTCGCGGTGATGTACGCCGGCCGGATCGTGGAACAGGGTCCCACCGCGCCGCTCTTCGCCTCCATGCGCATGCGCTATACCCGCGCCCTCTTCGACGCCATCCCCCGGCTGGAGGACCCGCCTAAGCACAGGCTGCCGAACATCCCGGACCAGCCGCCCGATTTCGCCGCGCTGCCGCCCGGCTGCCGCTTTGCACCCCGCTGCGCCCATGCCGGCGAGCGCTGCCATAAGGAGTATCCGCCGCTGGCGTCCCGGGGGTCCGGCGGCCACCTGTTTTCCTGCTGGTTTCCCTGCCCAGCGCCGGAGGCAAAGCTATGAGCGCAGCCGACCTTAAGCAGGCGGTTTTGCAGATCGAGGACCTGGTCGTCGAATTCCCTGCGGCCGGCGGCACCAAGCTGCACGCCGTTTCCGGCGTTTCGCTGCGGATTCTGGCGGGCGAGACGCTGGGACTGGTGGGCGAGTCGGGCTGCGGCAAGTCGTCGCTGGCGCGCGCCATCATGCAGACGCCGCCGCCCAGCTCCGGGCAGGTGCTCCTGGACGGCGTGGACCTGACCCGGATCCGCGGCCGGGCGCTCAAACAGCTGCGCGGGCGCTGTCAGATGGTATTCCAGGATCCCCTGGCGTCCCTCAACCCGGTCAAGAGCGTGGGGCAGAGCGTGGAACTCCCCTTGCGGAACCTGGGAGGCGCACGGCGCTACGATGTGGAACAGTTGGCGCGGCAGGCCTTTACTGCCGTGGGGCTCGATCCTGTGCAGCACTACGACAGAAAGCCGGCCCGGCTCTCCGGAGGCCAGTGCCAGCGGGTCTGCATCGCCCGGGCGCTCGTGAGCCGCCCGCAACTTCTGGTGTGCGACGAACCGGTCTCGTCCCTGGACGTCTCGGTGCAGGCCCAGATCATCAACCTTTTGTGCGACCTGAAGCTGAGCCACCGGCTCGCCATGCTGTTCATCTCGCACGATCTGGCGGTGGTCAAGAACCTCTCGGACCGGGTGGCGGTCATGTACCTGGGGAGGCTGTGCGAGGTTGCCCCCGGCGCCGACTTCTTCCGGGCACCGGCCCACCCTTATTCCCGGGTTCTGATCGATTCGGTGCCCCGACCGGACCCCGAGCGGCCCGGCGGCCGCAGCAGCGCGCTCTCCGGGGAACTCCCGTCGGCCCTCGACCCTCCCTCCGGCTGCCGCTTCCGGAACCGTTGCCCGAAAGCCCAAATGCTCTGCGCCGAGACCCAGCCGCAACTGCGGGAGGTCGGACCGGGGCATCAGGTCGCCTGTCACTACCCCCTGGCGGAAGGTCGATCCGGAGGTGACCTCACATGAAACGCATCGGTCTACTGCTCTTGGCGCTGGCTGTCGTGGCGGGCGGCGGCTGGTTTGCCAGTTACTGGTTCACAGCCGGCCGCTACCTCGAGAAGACCGACGACGCCTTCATCCGTTCCGAGATCACCCAGATCAGCTCCAAGGTGACCGGATACGTGCGTGAGGTCGCGGTCGGGGACAACGCGCCGGTCGCGGTGGGTGACCTGCTGGTGCGGATCGAGAACAACGAGTACCTGATCCGGCTGGAAAACGGCCGCAAGAAAATGGCCGAGCGCAGGGCGGCCCTGCGGGTGGCGCAACAGCGCAGCCAGTCGCAGCTCTCGCGCATCGAGGCCTGCGGGGCACAACTGGCCGCGGTGGAGGCGGAACAGGTCCGCAGAGCAAGCGAGCTGCGGCGTTTCGCCGCCCTGGTCCCCGGCGGCATCATCTCCGAACTCGACTTCGAGGCGCTGCAGACCGCGGAGAAAAAGGCGCAGGCCGAAGTCGCCAACGCCCGCGCCAACCTGGAGTCGGCGCGCACCGAGCGCGAGGTGTTCCTGGCCGAGGAGGGGCGTCTGGAGGCCGAGCTGCGTCAGCAGGAGGAGGAACTGAAACTCCCGGCACAGGAACTGGGCGACACCAGCATCAGGGCGCCGGTGGCCGGCGAGGTCGGCAATCGGCGGGTGCGGGTGGGGCAGTACATCAAGCCGGGAACGGTCCTGATGGCGGTGATCCCGCGCCAGGCACTCTGGGTGGAGGCCAACTTCAAGGAGGGACAGCTCACCAGGATGAGGGAAGGGCAGCCGGTATCGCTGGAGGTGGACGCCTTCCCCGGGCAGCTGCTCTCCGGGCGCTTGGAGTCGCTCTCGCCGGCCAGCGGCGCCGAATTCAGCCTGATCCCGCCGGAGAACGCGGCCGGCAATTTCACCAAGGTGGTGCAGCGGGTGCCGGTGAAGATCCGCTTCGACGCCGGCCAGCCCCTGGTGCGCGACCTGCGCGCCGGGATGTCGGTCCTGGTGCGGGCCGACACCCGTGCTACGGCCGCCCCGGCACGCGCCGCCTCCGCGCGGCCGTGAACGCGGCAAGCGTCCCCCTGCGCACCTGGCTTGCCTTCCTGGCCATGTGCGGCGGCACCTTCATGGCGGTACTCGATACCCAGATCGTCGTCAGCTCCCTGCCCGACATCGCGGCCAGCCTGGGCGCCACCGTCAAGGAGGCCTCCTGGATCCAGACCGCCTACATGATCGCCGAGGTGATCATGATCCCGCTGGCGGGGTGGCTCTCGGGCGCCCTCTCGCTGCGCCGGCTCTACACCCTGGCAAGCACCCTATTTACCGTGGCGAGCCTCTGCTGCGCCCTCTCCTGGTCGCTGGAAAGCCTCGTCTGCGTGCGCATCCTGCAGGGGCTCTGTTCCGGGCTGCTGGCGCCTCTTTTGTACCAGGGGATTTACCTTTTGTTCCCCCGCGAACGCCAGCCCGGCGTGACGTTGTACGTGGTGCTGGTTGTCTCCCTGGCCCCGATCATCGGGCCGACCCTGGGGGGATGGATCACCCAGAACTGGTCCTGGCGCTGGCTTTTCCTGGTGAACCTCTTGCCGGGCGTCCTGGTCAGCGCGACCGTCTTCGCCTTTATGCAGCGGGAGGGTGCTCCCCTGGAGCGCCTGAAGCGGCTCGACCTGGCGGGGATCCTGCTGCTCGCCCTGTTTCTCGGCCCGCTGGAATATGTGCTCGGCAAGGGGCCGGACAATGACTGGTTCGACTCCCAGCCGATCCTGGTATGCAGCGTGCTGGCAGCCGCATCCTGCGCGCTTTTGGTCTGGCGCGAGCTCACCTGCCGGCATCCGGTGATCGACCTGCGCAGTTTTGGCGACCGCAATTTCAGCACCGGCTGCCTGTTCAACTTCGCCATGGGGATCGGGCTTTTCGGCAGTGGCTACCTGATGGTGCTCTTTCTAGGCGCCATCAAGCGCTACAACAGCCAGCAGATCGGCGAAGTGATGGCGGTGCCCGGCGTCGCCATGCTGGTAACCCTTCCCCTGTTGCGGATGCTGAGGAAGCGCCTCGACGGGCGGCTCTGCCTGGCGCTCGGCCTGGCGCTTTTGGGTTGCGCCTTCCTTACCAACGCCGACATGACCGCCACGGTCGGGTTCGACGGCCTCTTCTGGCCGCAGGTCATGCGCGGCACGGCGATCATGATGTGCCTGTCGCCGGTGACCGAACTGGCGCTGGGGCGCCTCCCGATCGCGGCGATCCCCAATGCGACCGGGCTCTACAGCCTGATGCGCTCGCTTGGGGGCGGTATCGGTATCGCGTTCATCAACTTCCTGGTGGAGCGGCGCAGCGCGTTTCACTACTGGCGGCTCGCCGAGGGGCTCAACCCGGACCGCTTGCCGGAATATCTGGACGCCCTGCAGGAAGCCCTGACGGCCCGGGTGGCGGACCTGGACCAGGCAGGCAGGATGGGGACCGGGCTCGCCGCGGCGCTGGTCCGGCGCGAATCGGCACTCCTCGCCTACAACGACACCTGGCTGCTCTTGGCGGCCCTCTTCGGCATCATGCTGCTCCTGCTCCCCGCGGTGCGGGGGGCGCGCGGGAGATGACCGGGCGGCGGCTCTCGGATCTGCCGAGGATTCCCTTTTGACCTAATCCTGCCGAGGTGGTATAAATGGTGGCCGCAATCCCCCGCGGTACCTAAAGCTTGTGCTGCCGCTCCGAAGGATCCCCATGAACCTGCTCCACAACCTGAATCCGCCCCAAAAAGAAGCGGTGCTGCACGGCGAAGGCCCCATGCTGGTCCTGGCCGGCGCCGGCTCCGGCAAGACCCGCGTCATCGTGCACCGCATCGCCTACCTGATCAAGGAGCGGGGCGTCCTCCCCTGGCAGATCCTCGCGGTCACCTTCACCAACAAGGCGGCCGGCGAGATGCGGGAAAGGGTGGAACAGACCCTGGGCGGCGGGGACCTCCCCTTCATTTCGACCTTCCATTCGAGCTGCGCCCGCATCCTGCGCCAGGAGATTCATCACCTGGGCTACGACCGCAAATTCGCCATCTACGACGACAAGGACTGCGAGCGGCTCCTGAAGGAGTGCGCTTTAGCACTCAACCTGGACGAGAAGCGTTTTCCGCCCAAGACGCTCGCCTCCGCCATCGACGAATTCAAGAACGCCGGGCTCACCCCCGATGCGGTACCGAACGGCACCCCCTGGGAAACCACGCTGGCCCGGGTCTACGCGCTCTACCAGGAGCGGCTTAAGCGCTGCAACGCGGCCGACTTCGGCGACCTCTTGCTCCTCACGGTGCGGCTCTTCAGGGAGCACAAAGAGGTCCTGACCAAGTACCAGGAGCGCTACCGCTGGATCATGGTGGACGAATACCAGGACACCAACCCGGTGCAGTACGAGCTGATCCGCCTCCTGGCGGGCACCCGGCAGAACCTCTGCGTGGTCGGGGACGACGACCAGTCCATCTACGGCTGGCGCGGCGCCGATATCCGCAACATCCTGGAATTCGAGAAGGATTTCCCCGGGGTTAAGGTGGTAAAGCTGGAGCAGAATTACCGCTCCTCGAAGAAGATATTGGACGCCGCCTGGAACGTGGTGGAAAAGAACCGCGGACGCAAGCCGAAGCGCCTTTGGACCGACAACGAGGACGGCGAGAGTATCGTCTACCGCACGCTACCCAACGAATGGGAGGAGGCGCGCCTGGTCTGCCGCGAGACCGAACGCCACCTGTCGCGGGGCGGCAACCTCTCCGGCGTCGCCGTCTTCTACCGCACCAACGCCCAGTCGAGGGTGGTCGAGGACGCCCTGGTGTCGGCCGGCATCGCCTACCACATGGTGGGCGGGGTGAGGTTCTACGCCCGGCTCGAGGTGAAGGACATCCTCGCCTACCTGAAGGTGCTCGACAACCCGGCCGACGACGTGGCGCTGAAAAGGATCATCAACACCCCACCGCGCGGCATCGGCAACGCCACCGTCCAGCGCATCACCGAACTCGCCGACCAAAAGGGGATCCCTTTCTACCACGCCATGCTGGAGGCGACCTCGGGCACCCTGCTCGCCTCCGGGGCGCGCGGCAAGTTGAGCGCCTTCATCGACGAACTGCGCGGCTACCGCGGGATGGCCGACAAGCTCCCCCTGGGAGAGCTGGCAGCCGCCATCATGCAGGATTCCGGCTATATCCGAAGGCTCAAGGAGGCGAAGACCGAGGATGCGCAGGACCGGCTCGCCAACCTCCAGGAACTGGTGACCGCCATGCAGGTCTTCGAGAACGGGGCGGGCGAAAAGGGTGTCGCCGCCTTCCTGGAACAGGTGGCCCTGGTCTCCGACCTGGAGCAGGAAGGGGAGGGGAAGAAATCCTCGGTGACCCTGATGACGCTGCACTCGGCGAAAGGACTCGAGTTCCCCGTGGTCTTCATGGTCGGCATGGAGGAGCGGCTTTTCCCCCATGTGCGCGCCCTCGAGGACCCGGTCCAGATGGAGGAGGAGCGCAGGCTCTGCTACGTCGGTATGACCCGTGCCAAGGAGCGGCTCTACCTCCTGAACGTGCGGCGGCGCCATATCTTCGGGCAGGAGCAGGCGAACCCGCCGGCGCGCTTCATCCGCGACGTCCCGGCCGAGCTGCTCGATACCGGCGACCTTTTCGGCACGTCGGGTAGCTCCGAGGCTGGCGGGTACTCAGGTGGCTACGCTGGCTCCGCCGGTGGCTACTCCGGTTTGTCAGGCGGCTATTCGGGCCCGGCCAGTGGTTACCCCGGTCCTGCCGGTGCTTCGTCCGCCGGAAGCGGCCTCTCCGGGTCCTCCCACAACCTGGCCTCCATCTTTGAGGACGAGCTTGAGCCCGACTTCAACGAGGTGCGCCAGGTTTCCGAGGACGAGGAAGAAGGGGTGCGACTTGGCATGCGGGTGCGCCACGCCCAGTTCGGGCCGGGGGTGATCCGGAAGATCGAAGGGGAGGGGGACAGCCAGAAGGTCATCGTCCAGTTCGGTATCGGCTACAAGAAGCTCCTGGTGCGTTTTGCCGGACTTGAGAGGGATTAGAAAGGGCTGTATAGTTACCAGGGTTTCGGCATCCTGGTAGGGAACCGCCTTGCCGGGAAAAGGGCCGCTCGCGACATAACCCGCATCATGCGTAACCACATGGGGGTCTGCCATGAAACAGGTAGCGTCGTTGCTGGTTCTCTTTTTCGCACTCTCGGGATGCACGGGCTATCAAAGCCAATATGTCCCCTTCCGGCCGCCGGCGCGCTACGCCAACCACCAGGAACTCCACGGAGTCACGCTGGGGGGCGAGGCCTATCCTTACAAGCGGGAGGCCAAGAAGGCGTTCGGCTTCGACATCAGGGGCGCCGGTCTCCTGCCGGTGCAGCTCGTCCTGGACAACAACTCCGGCCAGACGCTGGAGATCGTCGACAGCCAGAGCTTTTTGGTGGACGACGCCGGCAACTACTGGCCGGTAGTCCCCAACAACGTGGCCTTCGACCGGCTGGAGCACTCGACCCAGTTCGCCTCCTTCTTCGGCAAGGGAGCCGGTAAGGGGGCGGTGATCGGCGCGGCAGCCGGCGGCATCCTGGCCACCGCGCTCGGCATCGTCTCCGGCAAGAACCTGGCCGCCTACCTGGGGAAAGGGGCCGCGGTGGGTGGCGCCGGCGGTGCAGTCCTGGGTGGCACCTCGGAGGGGGGCTCCGGGGAGCGGCAGTCACGCATCACTCAGGATTTGCGGGAAAAGGGGCTGGAGGGAAAGGCCATCCCGGATCAGCACCTGGCCAACGGCTTCCTCTTTTTCCCCGGGGAGGCGCAGAGCGCCAAGGAGTTGAGGCTCCAGTGGCGTGAGAAGGAAAGCGGCCAACTGCGCCGGGTCACGCTGCCGCTGTGAAAAGCGGTGCTTGAGGCGGGAACTAACGGCGTGATATGTACGGCGCGATCTGGACGAGCGGGTGACGGCAAGGTAATCGGTACACACTGCCTCGGTCCCTGAAAGCTGGTTTCCTTGAAGTCTTTGAAGTAATTCTCAGTGGTTGCAGCGGCAGCCTTTGCAGCTTAGAGCAGTCAGGGTACTTCACCAGGCAGCAGGCCGGCAGGTGCGGTGTTTTTTCTCTTCTAGGGGCCCAAGGCCCCTTTTTTCATGGGAGCAAACGTGGAAAAACCAGTCATAGCGATAACCATGGGAGACCCGAGCGGCATCGGGCCCGAGATCATCGCGGCAACGCTCGCCGATGCGTCGCTCGGCCAGCTCTGCCGTCCCGTGGTGCTCGGCGACCTCGGCGCCCTGGAACGCGCCGTCGCCGTCACCGGCCTGCCCCTCTCGATCGAGACGGTGCTGGACACCGGGCCGATCAGGACCCGGCCCGGCGTCATCTACCTGCGCGAACTCTCGCACCTTAGCGCCGCCGACATGTCCTACGGCAACCCCTCGGCCGCCGGCGGCGACGCCTGCTACCGCTACATCTGTGAAGCTGCCAGGCTCTGCCTCGCCGGCGAGGCGAAGGCCATGGCCACCGCCCCCATCAACAAGGAGTCGCTGAACCGGGCGGGCCACCACTTCCCCGGCCACACCGAGCTCCTGGCCCACCTGACCGGTACCGAGCGGGTGGTCATGATGCTGGCCGGCGACCGGCTGCGGGTCACGCTCGTTACCATTCATGAGGCGCTCGCCAAGGTCCCTTCCCTGGTCAGCTTCGACCGGGTGCTGGAAACCATCCGGATCACTGACAAGGCGCTGTCGCGCTTTTTCTGCCCCACGCCGCGCATCGCGGTGCTCGCCCTCAACCCGCACTGCGGCGAGGGGGGGCTCTTCGGCAACGAGGAGCGCGAGGTGATCGCACCGGCCGTCGCCGCCGCACGGGCAGCCGGCATCGACGCGGTGGGGCCGCTGTCTGCCGACACCCTTTTCCACTTCGCCGTCTCGGGAGCATACGACGCGGTGGTCTGCATGTACCACGACCAGGGGCTCATCCCGCTGAAACTGCTCCACTTCGACGACGGCGTCAACGTGACCCTCGGGCTCCCCATCATCCGGACCTCGGTGGATCACGGCACCGCCTACAACCTGGCGGGAACCGGGCGCGCCTCGGCCGAAAGCATGAAGGCGGCCCTCGTCATGGCGGCCCAGATGGCGCAACTGGGAGCCGGTCAGGTCGGAGCACGCCGCAAAGAAGGGGAGGTTTAAGTGAAGAAGTACCTCAAGTGGGGCGCCGCTGCCCTGGTGCTCTACGTCGTCTACGTCGCCGTTTCGCTCTACCTGCTGCCGCCGGTTGCCGAACTGAAGAACCGCAAGACCAACGTCACCATCCAGGTCAAAGACTGGCACGGCGACTACCAGCCGTTCCAGGTGGGCCCCGCCAACCGCTACTGGACCCCTTCGGCGAGCATCCCCGCCGAGATGAAATGGGCCGTCATCCTGGCCGAGGACGCCGGTTTCTACAAGCACGACGGCATCGACGTCAAGGCGATCAAGAACGCCATAAAATACGACCTGGAGAAGAAGAGCCTCGCCCGCGGCGCCTCCACCATCACCCAACAGGTGGCCAAGAACCTCTACCTCTCCCGGGAGAAGACCCTGACCCGCAAGGTGAAGGAGCTCTACCTCGCCAAGCGGATGGAGCAGGAACTCTCCAAGGGAAGGATCATCGAGCTCTACCTGAACGTGATCGAGCTGGGGCCCATGGTCTACGGCATCGGGCACGGCTCCCGCTACTACTTCGGCAAGTCGCCCGCCGCCCTCACCCCGCGCGAGTGCGCCTTCCTGGCCGCCATGCTCCCCGGCCCCCGGGTCGCCTACAACCCGTACAAGAACCTGAACCGCGTGCTGCAGCGCTCCAACATGATCCTGAGGCTCCTGGTCAACAAGGGGGTGCTCTCGCAGGCCGAGTACCAGACGGCACTCGCCGAGAGCCCGAACGTGGGACGCCTGCAGAAGAAGGTGGACGAGAGCATCAAGACGGTGGAGGTCATGAGCAACATATCGAGCGCCCGCGCCGCCGAGCCCGACGCCCCCGCCGGGGAATCCGGCGACCAGAAGGCACCGACGGAAGCCGGGACGCCGCCCGCGCCGGCTCCCGAGGGGGCCGCAGCCCAGGAAAACGGCGCGCCCGCAGCGAGCCCGGCGCCGACCGTCAACCCTCCTGTGGAGGCCAAACCTTAGTAATTGCTAACAAACTCACTCTCAAGTTCCCGTACCTTTCTGCCGAAGCATAGAGTGACGGACAAACAGGGCTTTATGGGAGAGGTACCTTATGGACACCACAGCTTCCGGGCTGATCATTGTGGTCGATGACGACCCGTACGTGTTGGAGAGCGTGGCAATGCTGCTGACGGTGAGCGGCTTCGAAGTGCGCCCTTTCTCCAACGGGTTCGATGCGCTGGCCGAGTTGAAAAGTTCCCCACCCGACGTCGTCCTGACCGACGTCAACATGCCCCACATCACCGGTATCGAACTCCTGGAGAAGATCCACGAGATCGACCGGGACATCCCGGTTATCCTGATGACCGCCTACGCTGAGCTCGAGATGGCGGTCTCCGCCATCAAGAAGGGCGCCTTCGACTTCATCATCAAGCCGTTCAAGCCTCCCTATCTGATCCATTCGGTCGAGAAGGGGATCAACTACAAGCGCCTGGTCCTCATCGAGAAGAACTACAAGATCGAGCTGGAGCGCACCGTCGAGCTGCGCACCCGCGAGCTGGCTGCCGCGCTCGAGCAGATGCGCAGCATGAGCCGGGAGACCATCGAGAGGCTCACCGCGGCCGCGGAGTTGCGGGACGAGGATACCGGCAAGCACATCTCGCGCATCGGCCTCTACGCCCGGCGCATCTCCGAAATCATGCACCTGCCGGATGAGTTCATCGAAAGCATCGCCATCGCCGCCGCCATGCACGACGTCGGGAAGATCGGCATACCGGATGCGATCCTGCTCAAGGCCGGGCCGCTCACCAAAAGCGAGTTCGACACCATGAAGGGGCACACCGTGATCGGCGGCCGTATCCTCGCCGGCTCCAGCCACAAGGTGCTGCAGCTCGCCGCCTCCATCGCCCTCACCCACCACGAACGCTGGGACGGCGGCGGCTATCCGCACGGCACCAAGGGGGCGGAAACCCCGATCGAGGGGCGCATTGTCATGCTGGCGGACCAGTACGACGCCCTGCGGAGCATGCGCGTCTACAAACCCGCCTTCAGCCACGAACGCACCGTCCAGATCATCACCGAGGGCGACGGCCGCACCATGCCGGAGCACTTCGATCCCTGCGTCATGGAAAGCTTCCTCCAGGCAGCCTCCGATTTCGAAGAGATATTCGCCTCCCAGCAGGAGGAGCCTGTCGGCTCAGGGGACGCTTAACGCCGTGCGCGTCCCGAGCCCGACCAAACCGGGAAGCCCGGGCCGCCGCCAAAAGCGGAGGTCGCTATGCTGAAGACGCTCGCCGCCAAGCTGACCGCTGCCGCTGCGCTGTGGGCTGCCATGCTGCTGGCCGGGGCGGGCTGCCTCTCGATGCGCCTTGCGGGGACCCACCTCTTTTGGGTACTGCTGTCGCTCGCCTGGCTGCTCACCGCTCTTTGTGCCTGGCTGCTGGCCCGCCACCTGACGGCGCCGCTGCACCGGTTGCTCAAGGAGGTGGAGGCCGACTGCGGGACAGCGCCGGCTCCGCCCGAGTTGGCCGGAAATGAGTGCGAGCAGCTGTCCCGGGCTTTCCGGATACGACGCGCCGAACTCGACGAGGTACAGGCGGGGCTGCACCGGATGACCGCCATCCTCGATTCCCTCCCCGTTCCCATCTTCTACCGCGACCTTTCCTGCCGCTACCTGGGCGTGAACCGCTCCTTCGAGCAGTACATCGGCCGCACTCGGGCCGACCTCATCGGCAAATCCGTTTTCGACATCTTCCCTTCAGCGACCGCCGCGAGCTACCTCGATGCGGACCGGGAACTCCTGGCCCAGGGCGGGGCCCAACAGTACGAGGGCCGTGTGGTCTACCCCGACGGAGCCGCGCGCGACGTGATCTTCTACAAGGCGGTCTTCGACAACTGCGACGGCGGCCAGGGCGGCGTGGCGGGGACGCTTCTGGACATCACCGAACGCAAGCAGATGGAGTCGCTCTTGGCGCAGCAGAAGGACTTCTCGGAGAACCTGATGCAGAACCTGGCGGTCCCCGCCTTCGTACTCAACGACCGGCACGAGGTGATCATCTGGAACCGGGCCTGCGAGGAGCTTACCGGCGTTCCCGCGGCCGAGGTGATCGGCACACGGCGCCACTGGGCCGGCTTCTTCGAGGAGGAGCACTCCACCCAGGCGGACCTGGTGCTGGACCGGGACTACCGGGAGGCGGACAACCGCTACAACGCCCTTTGGTCCCGCTCGGCCCTGATCCCCGGCGGGATGCACGGCGAGGGGTGGTACCGGAACCGGCACGGGCTGAACGGCTACCTCCTGTTCAGCTCGGCCCCCATCATGAGCCGCACCGGCGAGATGATCGCAGTCATCGAGACGGTGGAGGACATCACCGAACGCAAGCACTCCGAGGACCAGCTGAGAAATCTCTCGCTGGCCGTGGAACAGAGCCCAAGCATGGTGGTCATCACCGACACCGAGGGGACTATCGAGTACGTGAACCAGAAGTTCGTCGAGGTGACCGGCTATACCATGGAGGAGGTGGTGGGCAAGAACCCGCGCCTGCTCAAGTCGGGCTCCACGCCGGACGAGCAGTACCGCGAGATCTGGAGTACCATCAGTGCGGGTCGGGTATGGCGTGGAGAGTTCGAGAACAGGAAAAAGGGGGGCGAACTGTACCGGGAGCAGGCGATCATCTCGCCGGTGCAGGACCACCGTGGCGCGATCAGCCACTACATCGCGCTCAAGGATGACGTCACCGAGCGGCGCGCGCTGGAACAGGCGCTCAGGCACGCCCAGAAGATGGATTCGCTCGGGACACTGACCGGAGGCGTGGCCCACGATTTCAACAACATCCTCACCGCGATCATCGGCTACGCCAACCTGATCCAGATGAAGTGCGCGGCGGACGATCCCTCTGCGCGTTTCGCCGCACAGGTGGTGGCCTCGGCGGAAAAGGCGGCGGTACTCACCCGCGGCCTGCTCGCCTACAGCAGGAACCAGTCGATGAACCCGGTGCATCTCGACCTGAACGAGGTCGTCGCGCGGGTGGACCGGCTCTTGAGCCGCGTTCTGGGGGAGGGGATCGCCATTTCCACCAAGCTCTATCCGGAACCGCTGCGGCTCTTTGCGGACAGCGGGCACCTGGAGCAGATACTGATGAACCTGGCGGTGAACGCCCGGGACGCCATGCCGGAGGGCGGGTCTTTGACGATCAGCACGGAAGAGTTCGCGATGGACCGGGCTTTCGTGCGGCTGCACGGCTACGGCGAGGTGGGGCGTTATGCGCTTTTGAGCGTGGCAGACAGCGGGGTCGGCCTGGACAAGGCGACCCGTGAGCGCATCTTCGAGCCGTTCTTCACCACGCAGGGGGTCGGGGGCGGTCCGGGGCTGGGACTTTCCATCGTGCACGGCATCGTCGAGCAGCACAGGGGGTACATCGACGTGGAGAGCGCGCCGGGGCAGGGGAGTGTGTTCCGGGTCTACCTCCCCCTGGTGGTGCCGGTGTCACGGCAGGCGCGGCTCGACGCGCGGCATAAAGGCGGCGGAGAGACGGTGCTTCTGGTGGAGGACAACCCGGAGGTCAGGGCGATCGTTGCAGAGCTGCTGAAGAACGACGGGTACCAGGTGCTGGAGGCGGCGGATTCCGAGGAGGGGCTCAGGCGTTTCACCCGGTTCAGCGGACAGGTGGCCCTGCTTTTGGTCGATGTGATCATGCCGGGGAAGAGCGGGCTCGACATGTACCGCGAGGTGAGGATGCTGGACCCCCAGGTGCGGGTCTTGTTCATGAGCGGGTATTCGGAGGAGCACATAAGGGCCCAGGGGGCGCTGGCAAAGGACCTGGCGTTCATTTCCAAGCCGCTGAGCCCCGCGGAGCTGCTCTGCCGGGTGCGGCAGGTGCTGGACGCGTAAGCCCGCTAAAAAGCCCGGTTGACACCCGGATCAGACCGATCGGCCAGGCCAGGCGCACCCCGGGCTTTTTCGCGGCTTACGCGGGCTACAAGGCGTGCCGGGCGGCTTACAGCCTGAGGCTTTCCACCGCCGCCTCGTCGAGGGCGTTCGGCACGGTGAGCTTTTGCTCGTTCCCCGCGACGCACAGGTCCATCTCGGCGTCTGCGCCGGCCGGCGCCTTGGTATAGCGCAGGAGCACCTGTGCCGCCCGGGCCAGCAGCTCCTGGGAACTCTCGCCCACCACCGCAGCTAGCGGGCTCGGCCCGCCGGCCCAGCGCAGGGTCGCCTCACCGGCCTGCAGCTGCTGCTCCAAGAGGCCGTTCTCCGCCTCGTTTCTCCCGAGGATCACCTTGGTGCGGTCCCCGATCCTGAAATGGCGCCCCACCTTGAGGAGCCGGAAATCCCTGAGGTTCAGCGGATCCGAGTGGTCGAAGACATCGCGTATCTTGCCCACGAAGCTCGGTTCGGTCAAGAGGCAGCCGCCGGCCGGGCAGGGGTAGTTCTTCACGTCGAGCTCGGCCGCCAGCTCGAACTGGTCCTTGCGCGAGCGTCCCGAGATGCCGAGGAGCTTCTCGCGGTCCACCCACCCCTCGATCTCCGGAATGGTCGGCTTGAAGTGCAGGGCAGAGAGCGGGCGCAGCAAGAGCCCCTCCAGACCGCTCTCCCGCTCGATGACGCGCAGGGTGTCGCGGCGCTGGCTCATGGGGCGCTGCCCGAGCACTTCGCCGGTGAAGACGAAGTCGGCGCCGATCTCCTGCATGTACTCCTTGGCCTTCTGCAAAAGGTAGATGCGGCAGTCGATGCAGGGGTTCATCCCTTTGCCGTAGCCGTGCTTGGGGTTTTTCAGGATCTCCAGGTATTCAGGTCCCTTGTGCATCACCTTGATCGGGATCTTGAATTCCTCGGCCACCCGGACCGCTTCGGACTTGCAGCCGGCGTTCTTCCCGGTGCAGGTGCAAAAGGGAGAGGTGAAGTTGAGCGCCTCGACAGCGATCCCCTGGTCGAGGAGCACCTTGACGGCGAGTGTGGAATCGAGACCGCCGGACAAAAGGGCGATGGCTTTGCGTTGCATGTAGGCTCCTGTATCTGCAATTGACAACGGACGGTTGACAACTGACAGTTAAAAATTGGTTTCTGGATGTGCTGGAGCCTGGCTGTCTCTAGGGAAAAAGCGAGCTGTTTCCCCGGTACATCCGACAGCATCGGCTTTGGCTGGGCTGTTCACAGGTAGGATCATCACCCTATAAACGGCAGACGTCCCCAATCAGGCGGTTGAGGACGTTCGGTAAGGACAGTTGTCATGATCCACTGTCAACTGTCGACAGTTTTCCAGGCTAGCACGAAGCGGCGGTCAAAGTAAAGGTTGTCGATGCTCCCTTTTTCGGGTACATTTCCGAGACCGGCCGTCGGCACTACCTGGAGGTGAGGTTATGAACGGGCTTGTCAAAGAGGGCTCCATCGGGGCTGTCCTCTTCAAATCGCAGATCATCACGGAAGAGGAACTAAGGGCAGCCCTGGATGCGCAAAAGGCCTCCGGATGCCGCGTCGGCGAGGCCTTGGTGCGCCTTGGCTCGGTTACCCAGGAGGACATCGACTGGGCGCTCTCCCACCAGCTGAACATCCCCTACGTCAGGCTCAAAAAGGACAGCGTCGACTCCGCTGCCGTCGAGCGGGTCCCGGCCTCCCTGGCCCGGCGCTACCAGCTCTTCCCCGTCTTTCTCTCCGGCAACGAACTCTCGGTCGCCATGGCCGATCCCCTGAATCAGGAGGCGATCGACACCCTGTCCCGGGTGACCGGCTGCCAGGTCAGCATCTCGGTCGGTCTGATCCGCGAGATCCGGGAGATGCAGGAAGCGGTCTACGGTCCGGACACGGGGGCGGCCGACTTCGGTTTCAGCTCGGCGCAGTTCTCCGCCAAGGCCGTCGAGGCGATCAACGCCGACCCAAGCGGAGCCACCATGTTGAACCATCTCCTTTTGCGCATCGTGCAGCAGAAATATACGAGCCTCGCCCTGCAGCCCCTGGGGGACCACGTCGTGCTCCTGTCCCGCTCCCAGGGACAGGCGGCGGAGATCGGCCGGCTGCTCGCCGCCCACTACGGCCAGCTCACCGCCCGCATCAGGAAGCTCGCCAAACTTCCGGACGGACCCGGGTTCCCGGCAAGCGGCGTCCTCAATTTCCTGTGGCAGGGTAAAAGGATCCCGTTCCAGGCGCTCGCGATGGCGGGTGACGGCGGCGAATACGTGACGCTGAAACTCCAGATCTCCGGGCCGCAACTTGAGGGGCTGGACGACCTCAAGCTCTCGGCGACCAAGCTGCGCGACCTCGAGGCCCTCACCGGGTCGACTGACGGGCTGGTGCTGGTCGCCCAGCGCGACCCCGAGGAGCGCTGCCGCCTGATGGACCTGCTCCTGGACAGCTGCGACAGCACCGGGAAGACGGTCATCCTGGTGGGCGAGCGGCTCGGGCGCGGGCAAAAGCGCTTCCCCCGCATCTCGACCGGCCCGCAGCTCCCGGAGGGGACCGCCTCCGCCATCGCCTCGGTCCTGGAGCACGATCCGGATCTGCTGGCGGTCGAGGACGTGACCGACTCCGCCGCCTTCATCGCGGCCAGTAAGGCCGTCCTGCGCGGGAAAAAGGTCCTGGCCGGCCTGGCGCACGGCTCCAAAGGGGACGTCCTGAAACAGCTCCTCTACCTGCACCAGAAGAACTACCTGATCCCGAGCCAGCTGAAGGGGGTGATCTCCTGCAAGGGGGTGCTGATCCTGTGCCCCGCCTGCAAGGAGCGCTACCAGCCGGCCGCAGAGGAACTGGCCGCCCTGAGGCTCCCCCCGCACCACGGGGAATATTTCCGCCCCCGCGGCTGCCCCGACTGCGACCACACAGGCTACAGCGGCAGGCGCTACCTGATGGACGTGATCCGCTGCGACGCACCGTTTTTGGAGGCGTTCGAGACCATCCGCAAGAGTTCCGAGATCATCAGCTTCATGAAAGACAACGGCTACCGCGGCATCACCGAAGAGGGGGCGCTGCTTCTGGAGCGCGGCGAGATCTCCCCGGGCGAGTACGTCGCCTCGATACTACTGTGACGGAGAGCTAACCATGGCACGCATAGATGCACTGTTCAAGCTGATGGCTGACCGCGGGGCCTCGGACCTGCACCTGTCGACCGGGGCGCCGCCGATCTTTCGCCTCAGGGGCGAGATGGAGCGGCAGAACTTCAAGTCCCTCACCCACGACGACCTGAAGTCGATCCTGTTCGAGATCCTGACCCAGAAACAGCGCGAGACCTTCGAGGAGCGCCACGACCTCGACTTCGCATATTCGGTCCCCGGGCTGGCCCGCTTCCGCGGCAACCTGATGATGCAGCACCGCGGCATCGCGGCGGTCTTCCGGATTATCCCGACCAAGATCCTCTCCGCCGAGGAACTGGGGCTTCCCGAGGCGGTGCGGAACCTCACCCTGCTGAAGAAGGGGCTGGTGCTGGTGACGGGACCGACCGGCAGCGGTAAGTCCACCACGCTCGCCGCCATGATCGACCTGATCAACTCGACCAGGAACGAGCACATCCTCACCCTGGAGGATCCGCTCGAGTTCATCCACGAGAACAAGATGGCGCTCTTCAACCAACGCCAGATCGGCGAGCACTCCGACTCCTTCTCGACGGCGCTGCGCGCGGCCTTGCGGGAGGACCCGGACGTCATCCTGGTGGGCGAGATGCGCGACCTGGAGACCATCAGTCTCGCCATGAGTGCCGCCGAGACCGGGCACCTGGTGTTCGGCACGCTGCACACGAGCTCCGCCGCCAAGACCGTGGACCGCATCGTGGACGTCTTCCCGAAGGACGGCCAGGAGCAGGTGCGCGCCATGCTCTCCGAGGCGCTCAAGGGGGTCATCTGCCAGCAACTCCTGAAGACGGCCGACGGCAAGGGGAGGGTCGCCGCGCTGGAGGTCATGGTGGGAACCCCTGCCATCGCCAACCTGATCCGCGAGGGGAAGACCTTCCAGATCCCTTCCATCATGCAGACCGCGCGACGCGACGGCATGCAGCTCATGGACCAGCACATCCTCGATCTCCTGAAGACCAAGCAGATCTCACCCGAGGAGGCCTACCGCTGCTGCAGCGACAAGAAGCAGTTCGAGTCGCACCTCCCCTCCGCCCAGCAGGGGTAGGGGCGCCATGAAATTCCCGATCTCAGAGCTGATCCGCGGCGTCCACCCGCCCCCCATCACCGAGGTGAAAAGGTGGCTCGCCGAGGCGGCACCGGGGCTGCCGCTCATCGACCTCTGCCAGGCGGTCCCCGACTACCCGCCGCCCGACGCGCTCCTCGACCACCTGGCCGAGCAGATCCGCGACCCGCTCACCTCCCGCTACACGCCCGACGAGGGGCTTCCCGAGGTGCGCGAGGCCGTCTGCGCCGGGTACCGCGCCCGCTACGGCGCCTTGATCGACCCCAGCCAGATCCTCCTCACGGTGGGCGCGAGCCAGGCTTTCTGGCTCGCCATGGTAACGCTGTGCCGGGCGGGTGACGAGGTCATCGTGCAGCTCCCCGCCTACTTCGACCACCCGATGGCGCTCGCGGTGCTCGGCATCCGCTGCGTTTTCGCTCCCTTCGACGAGTCGCGCGCCGGGCTCCCCGATCCGGCCACCCTGGCCGCCCTCATCACCCCTAAGACCCGGGCTCTGCTCCTGGTCACTCCGAGTAACCCGACCGGCGCCGTGCTCCCCCCGGAGCTCGTGGCGGAACTGCACGAGCTCGCCGTCAGCCGCAACATCGCCCTGATCCTCGACGAGACCTACAACAGCTTCATTACCGGCGGGGGGCGACCCCACGGTCTCTTCACCGATGTCCGCTGGAGCGACCACCTGGTCCAGATCGCCTCGTTCGGCAAGACCTTCGCGCTCACCGGCTACCGGGCCGGCATGCTGGTGGCGTCCGAAGCGTTCGTGGAACAGGCGCTCAAGGCGCAGGACACCATGGCGGTCTGCCAGCCACGCCTCACCCAACACGCGGTCAAATTTGGAATGGAACATCTGGGGGAGTGGGTGGCAAGCAACCGGGTCATGATGGAGCGCCGCCACGAGGTGTTCAGGGAGGAGTTTGCCAAACCGGGGAACCCGTTCCGCCTGGTGGCGAGCGGCCCCTTCTTCGGCTGGGTCCGGCACCCCTTCGAAGGGATGACCGGGCGCGAGGTCGCGCGCCGTCTGGCCCAGGAGTACGCGATTTTGCTGCTGCCCGGCGAGGTGTTCGGGCCGGGGCTGGAGCCCTACCTGCGGCTTGCCTTCGGCAACATACGGCAGGAGGCCATCCCCGAAGCGGTGGCCCGCTTCAGGAGCGTGCCGGGGCCGGGGTAGGGGGAGTGGTGGTCTTCAGGTAGCGCTCCAGGGCTTTCCTGGCTTCCTCGGGCAAAAGGACGAAGGCGATCCCGAAGCCGCGCGGGGTCTTGCGCCCCGCCTGCTGCGACCAGACCACCTTGGCCCGGCATTCTTGGGAGGAACCGTCCGGGAGGGCAAAAGATACCTCGATGATCCGCCCCACCTCCGCATCGCATTCCGCCGCCACGAAGGCGCCGCCGGCGCTCAGGTTGTGCAGGGTGCTGGCGATGCTGGTGCCGCGCGAGCGGATGGTGGCCGACAGGATAACCGGCTTGCGCTTCTCCCGTCGGTCTAGGTCGACCACGAACCGCCCCGCCGCCTCGAGAAAGATGCTGCGGTTGAGAGGCTTGGTGAGGAACTCGTCGCACCCCGCTAGGCGACAGACCTGCTGGCTCGTCTCGTCCCCCTTGGCGGTGATCATCACCACCGGGATGGCAGCCAGCGCGGGGTTGGATTTGATGGCCCGACAGCAGGCGGCGCCATCCATCTCCGGCATCTCGAGGTCCATGAAGACGAGGTCGGGTCGCTGGTTGCGGATGACGGTGAGCGCCTCCAGTCCGTTTTGAGCGGTTATGACGTTAACGTCGGCGTACTGGAGAAATTCCTTCTGCATCTCCAGGAAGAGCCGCACATCGTCGACCAGCAAGATGGTACTTTCCACATATCCTCCTTATGGGAGCCTGGACTTAAGAAGCGTGCTGCGCTTTGGCCGGACGGCCGCCGTCTCTGACCCGGTGCGCATGTCTGCCACATAGCTTCAGTTCCAAGATGTTCGGGCTGTTTTGCTGTGAGTGTCAGGAAAGGCTGTAGCTGCTTTTGGCGTTGGCTAATGACACTACTGGGCCATATCCTGCTGTGTTTCATCGTTGGCGCAGCATGCGGTTTCTGGATGCTGACGATAAACCGGCTGCAAATGTCGGGCTTTTTTGCTGTACTAGCCTAAAACGACTAGTTATTCCTTCAAAAATTCCCTACACCCGAGAGGCTGGTCGGCAAATTTTGTCCCGTTTTTCGAGCATTCCCAGTATAGATGCTGTTGCTGGAATGTAAAGTATTTAGGGCTCTGCAGGCTAAGCTGGTCAGGTGGTGAAAAGCGCCTAATGACGGGTATTTGCAATTGCAAATTCGACCCGATGGATTAAACTGATGCATGGCAGTATGCTTACATTTTCTTTCCTGCCGGTCGGGCTGTGCGGGGTGCGAGGACGGTGCACGGGGCGCGCCGCCGGTGACGCGCGGAGGCCTCCTTCAGGTAAGTAATTGTAAGAATTTTTTGTTACAGTGTAATGCCTGAAATGTCATATATTATTACCGTTTTGCCAGAGAACGCATGATTCCATCACTGGAGCGGACATCCCATGAAGCTGGAAAACACCTTGTCTATCGTGATCGTAGAAGACGACCTGGAACTGCGCGAGCACCTCATGAAGGGTCTGTCGTACTTTGGTTTCGACCTGCGCGGCGTCGGCGACGGTGCGGAACTCAACGCCGCACTGGCCGAGCGGCCGGCGCACATCGTGCTGCTCGACCTGGGCTTGCCCAAGGAGGGGGGGCTGGAGATCGCCGCGCGGTTGCGGGACAACCCGACGCTCGGCATCATCATCCTGACCGGCCGCAGCATGACGGAGGAGCGGATCCTGGGGCTGGAAAGCGGCGCCGACTACTACTTCGTCAAGCCGGTCGAGATCGCCGAGCTGGCGGTGGCCATCAAGAACCTAGGGCGCCGGTTGGCACCCCAGGTGAGCACGCCCTGGGGGTTCTGCGCCCAGACCTCCAGCCTGCAGACCCCAAGCGGCGTCACTATTTCCCTCACCGCCCAGGAGTGCATCCTGCTGGAGCTGCTGTTTGCCCACCTGGGGCAGAACGTGTCGCGCCAGCAGATCTTCGCGGCCCTGGGGCAGCCCGACGAGATTTCCTCCAATGCACGGATCGAGGTGCTGATCAGCCGACTGCGCTCGAAGGTGCAGAAGGCCGACCCGACCTCAAGTCTGCCGCTGCGTGCCCGCCACAACATGGGCTACATCCTTTTGGCCGGCGACGGTATCTGAGCCCTGGGGCCGTCTGCCGCTGGCGGAACCGCCACTACGGGAACGGATGCTGGAGATGCATAAGACCGGTAAGAGAGGCTGAATGAGGGGATATAGCGCTGGTTTGCCGGGTGCTGCAGGGGAAGTGCCATTGCGGGGAGACTTTGCCGCCAGGGTCCGGCAGGAGCGCGCTCCGTGTCGCGATGTTCGCGGCGGGAGGAGCGCTCCTACCAAAGACTGGACCTGGTTGTGCGGCAGGCGGGGAATGGTGAGCTCAGCTAGAGGTCCTTTTTCGCCTCTTTGGGGGCCCCTGCCAGGCCCTTGAAAGCCCCGATTACCAGCATCGCCGCCGGTACCAGCTGGCCTACCAGGATCACCGCGCAGAACCCCATGAACAACCAAACAAGCATGCCGGGTTCGTCCGTGGTCGCGCCGCCTGCTGCAAAAGCCGTTGCCTTCATTGCCGCCGTTGCGAGTATGGTATTGATGGCTGTTCTCATGGCATCCTCCCCGTTTACCTCACAGTCTAGTCTTTCTGCTCTATCAAGAGCATTTAACATGCCAGCCCGAAGAAATGCCTGGTATTGCAAGGTAAGTCACCGTATTTCCGGCAATTGCCTGTCATTTTAGACAGCACGAACTGCGTGTCGCGCCAGTAGCATAGTATTGCTTTGCCATACACTTTCCGGATCCAGCCCTGCAGACAGCCCGCCCTCAAACCAAAAGCCACTGATATCACAGCAAAAATCACCAGGCGACCAGGTGTATGAAATTGCTATACGGTGTGCCGCAGTCAGCGCCGCGGAATCTGCACCATCGACTGCGGCTGCCTGGAGGTAAGGGGCAAGAAGGGCGCGGCCTGCCGCCGGACCTCCCTTTTTTCTCTCTAGCCGTCGAGCAGGTGCCGGATGGTCCTGAGCAACGTGAGGGGCTGGACCGGCTTCAGTAGAAAATCTATCCCCGCTCCCATCTCTCCCGGCTGCAGCGCGACCTCCGGAGAATAACCGCTGCAGAAAAGGACCCGGGTTCCGGGCTCCAGCCGTCTGATCTCCGAGAACGCCTCCCTGCCACTTTTCCTGGGCATCACCAGGCCCAGGACCACCAGGCTCAACTCGCCCCGGTGTTCCGCGAAGAGTTCCACTGCCTCCTGTCCGTCCCGGGCGGTGATGACGCTGTAGCCGTACTGGGTCAGGACCGATTGCAGAAGCAACCGCACCGACTCTTCGTCCTCGGCAAGCAGGACGGTCTCCGTACCTCCCAGAAGCGGCTGTTCCGCCAGCACGCCGGCAGCCAGCAGCGGTTCCTGCTCCGCCAAGGGAAGGTAGACCCTGAAGCTGCTTCCCATGCCCGGCTCGCTCTCCACCTCGACAAAGCCGTTATGCTGGCTCACGATGCCGTGCACGATGGCCATGCCCAAGCCGGTCCCCTTTCCGGTCTCCTTGGTGGTGAAAAACGGTTCGAAAACCCGCTTGCGGGTCGGCTCATCCATCCCGATGCCGGTGTCGGTGACCGTGACCACGGCGTAGCGCCCTGGCGTCCGGGCGCCGGCGAGGTGGGATGGCTCGATATCGACGACGCCAGTCTCCACCCGGATCGACCCGCCTTCGGGCATGGCGTCCCGTCCGTTGGTGATCAGGTTCATCAGGACCTGTTCGATCTGGCCCCGGTCGACGTTGACGATCAACTCGAGATCCGGGCAGACCGCGCTGAGCTGGATGTCTTCACCGATCACCCGAGCCAGCAACTTCTGCACTCCATGCACGATATCGTTCAGGTCGGTGACCTGGGACAGCATGACCTGCTTGCGGCTGAAGGCCAACAAGGAGCGGGTCAGCTGACCTGCCTTCTCGGCGGCGGCCATCATCTGCCCCAGTTTTTCCCTGAGCGGGTCGTTCCCCGGCATGGCCATCTCCATCAGGTTGCCGTACCCCAGGATGACCGTCAGGATGTTGTTGAAATCGTGGGCTACCCCGCCGGCCAGTTGGCCGACCGCCTCCAGTTTCTGCGCATGGCGCAGTTGCTCCTCGAGCTGCCGCTGCTCCGAGACGTCGAGGGCGATGGAGAGGATGCAGCGCTCACCGGCAACGGAGATGGTCTCGCCGCAGTACTGGCAGAGCCGCTCCCCCTTGTCCTTGGTGATAAGGATGCGCGACAGGTTGGCGACCCGTCCGTTGTCGACGAAGGCGTCGCGGACGGCGTTCAGCTCGCCCTCGGGAAGCAGGCCGAGCTGGCCGACCGTCTTGCCGAGCGTCTCGTCGCGGCTGTACCCGGTCAACTCGCAGAAGCGGTCGTTGACATCAAGAAAGGTCCCGTCGCTGAGACGCGAGATCGTCATGATCACCGGGGCAAGCTGGAAGACCTTGGAGAACTTCTCCTCGCTCAGCCGCGCCGTCTCCTCTGCATGGCGCCGTACGTCGATCTCCTCCTCGAGGACTACCGCCTGTTCCTGGAGGCTCTCCTGGGCGACCTGGCGCTCGGCAATCTCCTGTTCGAGCAGGAGCGCCTGTTCATGTAGCATGAGCTCCGTCTCCAAGCGTATCTCGGTGTCGCGGGACAGAGCCCAGTGGCCGGCCCACAAAAGTGCGATGCCGAGCAACCAGAGTATGCCGTGGGCCACGGCGGTCCCCGTGGCGAGCTTCCCGGAGTATCCGGCAAAGGTGGAGAGCGGTATGGAAACGCTCACGCCGCCCCGTATGTCGCCGACCCGGTACCCCTGGCGGGCGTGGCACTTGAGGCACCCCTTTTCGGTGACGAACGGGCGCATCAGCCGCATGGCGCCCTGGCCTTCGTTGGTGGCAACCTCGCTGTACTCTTTTGCCCCGCGCTCGAAGGCGAGGAGCGCCCGGCGCTCCCAAGGGTCCGGGGCGTTTTCGGGCCGGATCGGCTTGAGGCTCGTGATGTGGGCGCGCACCAGCGCCTTTTGTTGGTTGCCGAACTCGAAGACCTGGCGCGTCATGTAGGCGGGGTTCACCAGGGTGAGCAGCCTTCCGGAGGGGGTGACCACGTCGCGCTCGGCCACATGGGAGAGGTTCGGATTGGGAGGTGTAGCGGGGTCGACCAGGACGTAAACACCGCCGTGGCTCGCAGACCACTTGCGGTACAGGGTGTCCTTCTCGAAGGCGACCCTCGCCTCGGCACGGGCGATCTCGTGAATGTAGCGGCTTTCCTGGTAGTGGAGCCAGCTGTACGAACAGGCGAGGGAGAGCGTCCAGGTTAAGGCGAGGAACTGGGTGTAGCGCCTGATACGGATCAACTGGGTCGGCATGATTCAACCTCCGCAATGCTAATGCTGGCCGCAGTACCAATCCAAGGCATAAGCAGTCGCATAAGACGATTCACTGCAAGGCGCGACCATAGGCAGCAATGAACAGCAACGCGAGGGTGATGCTATATTTTTTATCGGTACCGAGTGTAGGGAGCTTAAGATAAATCTTATCTTTTTGGAGGGGAAGGCCGGTCTTGAGACAGTAAGCCGAAACGGGGCTTAAACGATGTAGCAAACCAAGATTGGCTGTGACAGAAAAAGATGCGCCTGGCAGGTGGCTGGGCATTCCCTTTACGGCCGGAAGGGTCTGCTGACTGTGGTGCTTTTACGAGGTAAGATAGGGGGCCATCATGATGCGCAGCACCTCGTTCCCCCTTTGCAGGCTGCCGGTGGAGACTTCCTCGCCACAGACCTCGAGGTAGTTCACCCAGAAAAGCGCGAGCAGCCAGATGCCGTCCACGAAAAGCCGCTTTTCCTCGTCGCTGAGCGGCTTGACGCGCCCGGAGGCGATGCCGAGGTCGATGGACTGGCCGATCATCCCCTGCATGATGCGGTTGGTGGCCTGGAACTGCCCGCCGAGCTGCGGGTCGGCGAGCACCAGTGCGGTCAGCTCGCGCTTGAAGAACCGGTAACGCCAGTTGAATTGCTGGATCATGGAAAAGGTCTTCTCGACGGCTTCCGGGGTGCCAGGCTCGCAGTTCCCGGCTATGGCGCCGTATTCCTCGACGCTGACCGCTGTCATCTGGTCGAAGATGGCCCGGATGATCTCTTCCTTGTTGCCGAAGTGGTAGTAGAGGTTGCCGGGACTGATGCCGCATTCGGCCGCGATGTGGTTGGTGCTGACCGACTTGGTCCCCTTGTCGTTGAAAAGTCGGATGGCCGTCTCGATGATGCGCTCTCTCGTTGTCATGGCCACAGCATACGTTGAAGCACTTCAGTAATCAAGATGCGCCTGCTGCATTCTGGTCAAAAATTTGCCGAACATCTTAACGCGCAGCAGCATGCCGTGCAGGCCGAAACGCAGCAGCGGCGGGAGGCTGCGGTGCAGCGGCATAGCCGTCTTGTAGAGCTCGATCATCTCCTTGTAGAACTCCTCCAGTGGCAAAGTCGTCGGCAGCAGGGTGTGCAGCATGTCGAACAGTTCCGGCCGGTGCGAGAGCATGCGTGACTGGTTGCTGCGGTAGAGCTCGGTGCCGGGAAGCGGCGTCATGACGGTAAAGGTCGCATAGTTGTGCTTCATCTCCCTCACATGCGCCTTCAGTGCGGCGAAGTCCTCGCGGGTGTAACTCGGATCGACCATGTAGGAGGCGTACATCATCACCTTCAGGTCCCGCAGGATCTGGACCGCCTGGCGCTGCTGGGCCACGCTGGTCCCTTTGTTCATGGCGGCAAGCCGCTTGTCCGAGAAGTCCTCCATGCCGACGAAGACCTGCTTCAGGCCCACCTTCGCCCACTTTGCGAAGAGTTCCGGGTGGTTCACGATGGTGTCGACCCGACCGTAGAGGAAATAGTTCTTGCGGATGCCGGCTGCCTCGATCAGCTCCGCCAGCCGTTCCATGCGCTTCGCGTCGCACATCGACTCGTCGTCGCAGAAAAAGACGTTCTGTTCCTCGACCGTGAGCAGTTCGGCGACCACCGATTCCGGCTCGCGCCGCAGATACTTGCCGCCGGTGATCTGCCACAGCGCGCAGAAGTTGCAGCGGGCGGTGCAGCCGAGCGAGGTACGCACCGAGGCGAGCGGCTTGAACCATTCGCTGAAGTAGCGCTGGCGGTAGCGGCTGGTAAGGCTGCGGTCCGGCAGCGGCAAGAGGTTCAGGTCGGTATAGGGACGCGGCGCGCTGAAGAGCATCCCCTCGGGGCAGGGCACGGCGAGCCCGGGGATGCTCTGCAGAGAGCTTCCCTGTGTCAGGGCATCAAGCAATGCGCGCAGGGTGAAAACCCCCTCGCCGATCACCACCACATCGATCTCAGGCTGGTTGAAGTCCTCGGGCCTCACCGTGGCATGGTGCCCTCCAACGACCACCTTGATGTCGAGGCTGATCTCTTTGATCCTGCGGGCCATCCCAAGGACGATGTTGAGGTGCGAGGTGAAGCCAGTGAGTGCCACCAGGTCGGGCTGGAATTCCGCCAGCACAGCCAGGTAATCGGGTTCGATCCGGGCGTCGTGCAGGCGCACCTCGTGGCGGTCCAACTGCAACCCCGCCCCCAGATACTCAAGGGCCAGCGGTTCGAACAGGAAAATCTCGTCCATCAACGCATCGTTACTCTCGGGCTGAATCAGCAGGACTCTCATGGCACGCTCCTGACGGTTAGAGTTTATGCTCTACGAATAGAGCAAATACTCTAATTAGTCAAGAGGGTTTTTAATGCCCTGGTAGGGGGAGTGCCGCGGCTCCAGGCGCTGCGGGTTCGGCATCCGCTGCGTCCTGGGCCGGTTGGGTGATGTCTGGGTGTATCGGGGAAGAGCCTGGGAAGGGGCTAAGGGTGCAGCCGCGGATGGCCTTTCAGCGACCGGAAGTTCACCAGCTTGCGCTGCGCCTCGTCGTACAGGTTGAGGCTGAGACAGCCCAAGCTGCTGCGCATGGTGAGGGGGCGGACCGCCTGCAGCTCGGGGATCGCCTGATAGCATTTCTGCAGGTAATAGTTCGGGATGCCCGGTCGGGCGTGGTGTACGTGATGGAAACCGATGTTGCCGGTGAGCCACTGGAGCATGCTCGGCAACTGGTAGAAGGAGGCCCCCTCTAGCGCCGCCTTCCACGGGTCCCACTCGTTGTGGCGTGCCCAATAGACCCCCTGGAACTGATGCTGGACATAAAAGAGCCAGACGCCGAAGGTCGCGGCAATGAGGAGGATCGGCAACTGCACCACGAGATAGGTGCGAAAGCCGATCAGCCAGCTGGCCAGGGCGATGATCGCGACGATGGCGATGTCGGTGTAGATCACGCTGTGCACGTCCTGCTTGTGGGCTCGCTCGCTGGGCCAGCGGTTGCGCAGCAAGAAGTAGTAGGCCGGTCCGATGGTGAACATGATGGCCGGGTTCCGGTATACCCGGTAGCACAGCCGCTCCCAGCGCGAGGCGGCCAGGTACTCGTCCACCGTCATGATGGTGATGTCGCCGAAGCCGCGCCGGTCGAGGTCGCCGGCTGAGATGTGGTGCCCGGCATGGCTGCGGCGCCAGTCGTGGAAGGCGGTGAAGGTGAGCACCCCGCAGATGTAGCCGATGTTCCGGTTCCAGTGGGGCGAATGGACGAAGCACCCGTGGGTGCAGTCGTGAAAGAAGATGAAGATGCGCACGAAGACCGCCGCGGCGATGACCGAAAGCGCGAGCGTGACTGCGTAGGAGTAACCATCCTTCACGGTGAAGACCATGAGCGCGAGGATGACGAAATAAAGGATAAGGGTGCTAAGGAGCTGCCAGGCTGCGATGCGGGCGTTGGGTTGGGCATAGGCGCCTAGAGAGCGATACCACGCGGGTTTCTCGACGTGCGCGGCGACCAGGACGGGATTGAACGTCATAAGGACCCCCTTCGGGCGAAGCCTTGCGTTTCTCCTTTAAAAATATCAAAAAAATCGCGGATGCGAAAGACGCCGGTTACGAGTTACTCTTCTGCTGCCAGGGGGAGGACGACGCTCCCGCCGGGTAACTTGCGTCGCATGAACCAAAGCTGTCCTGCGCCAACGAGAAGAGCCCCCGGCGAGTGCCGAGGGCTCATGGTGCTCCCACGCAGGTGCAGTAACGGCGTTACAGGATGGCGCCGCTAATAGTCAAGGACTCCATCTCCCGGCCCGGCTCTTCCCACTCCCGGCGCAGAGAAAGTGTGAGGCGAAACTCCACCGGTGACTTCGCCAAGAACTGCAGCTCTCTGGTGCCGCCCGCGCCCGGCGCGCCGTGACCGGGGGTGAAGACGTCCTGTGCCTGCTCCAGCGAAACGGGCAACGGCGCCTGTACGAACCAGCGAAAGCCGGTGGTCGGGTTCTCGGCCAGTTGGACGCACAGCACGTCCCCTGTGTGAGCTTCGATCCTGCGCCCCTGGTCTTGTGCACTGATGTCGATCTTCATGGTGATCCCTCGAATGAACCTCTGCAAACTCCCACGGGTGATATTCGGCTCGGCCGGTGGTTATGTCACGGGTGCGGCGGCTGCAGTCGTTGTGAACGACGAAGCTGTATTCTTTTCTGCGGCAGACGAGGTCTGCTAATCATGCGGCTACCACCTCCCGGGTCCTCAAGATGGAAGAAACTGAGCTTCGAAATCCTACAACTACACTTAGAGTAGTCAAATGTTCTGCGGCGGTGGGGCGGTGGGATGGGCTTCCCAGTCGTCGACGGCAGCTTTTCCTACAACTTCTTGATTTATTCCCTCAAGAAAAGTCATCCAATAACCGATCATTAAAAATAGCAGGGTGTCGGGGTAAGGAAGGACCCAATTTTAAGACGCCTTGGCATGCAAGTGCGGGGGGTGTAATGAAAAAAATGGCTAGGTTCTCCATCGGCATCAGACTTTCGGTCATTCAGGCGATGATAATCCTGATCGTGATGGGGACCTTTACGGTTGCCATGACTGCGCTGGTCAGTAAGCGGATCGAGGCACGGACGGAACATGATCTGTCGCAACAGACGGTGTTGCTGGTCAATTCCATGTCGTCCTATCACTCTGCACTTGCGGAAAGTGCCAGCAAGTTGGCCACGGTATTTGCCTCCTACTTCCCTGGCGAATTTTCTGTAGACCCCACGAAGATCGTAACGGTTGGCGATAAACAGCTGCCCACCCTGAATTCGGGGTCGACAGCGGTAAGTCTGGACACCGCAATCGTGGACCGATTCACGGCGCTCACCAAGGCCGCATGCGCAGTCTCAGTGAAATCGGGCGACGTCTTTGTACGGGTCGCCACTACCACCAAGAAACCGGATGGTAGCCGTGCAGTAGGCGTAGTGATGGACAGCACACACCCGGCTTACCAGAAGCTTATGAACGGTGAGCCGTTCTCCGGCAAGGCTACGGTCTTGGGCAAAGATTACATGACCTACTACCAGCCGGTGAAAGACAGACAGGGAAAGGTCATTGCCGTCCTAGGTGTCGGCTTCGATTTCACCGAAAGTCTGAAGGCCCTCAAGGAGCAGATCAGGAGCGTTAAGATTGGCGATACCGGCTATCTTTACGCAATGGATGCATCCAATGGCAAAAGCCGCGGAGTGTTTCAGATCCATCCTACGTTGGAAGGTAAAAGTTCCCTCGATGCGAAGGACGCAAACGGTCGGGAATTTGTGGCAGAGATGCTCAACAAGAAGGATGGGGTCATCCGTTATGACTGGATCAACAAGGAGAAGGGTGAAACAGGGGCGCACGAGAAGATCGTGGTCTTTCGGTACTTCAAGGAATGGAACTGGATCGTGGCCGCAGGCACGTATACCGCGGAATTGAACTCCGAGGTGAATTTCCTCCGTAATGCCATGCTGGGGGCGACGGTGCTGGTTGTGGTCATGCTCATGCTGTGCTTCATGGTAATAGTGCGCAGCTGGATTACCACGCCGTTGCAGGGGGTAATGAACATGGCGGCGGAGCTGGCCTCCGGAGATTTCAGAAGTGTGCAGGCGGTCGACGCCAACGCGCCGAAATCGGTCGATGAGGTCGAGCAGGTTTCTCAAGAAATGCACCGGATGGCCGGTGTCCTCAAAGGGCTGTTGGTAAAGATCACCGGTTCCTCCGCCGAAGTATCAGCCGCGGCTTCCCGAGTCAACGCAAGCGCCGAGGAGATCGCCACCGGTTCGGAAAGGGTAGCGGCGCAGGCAGGAAGCGTGGCAACGGCGGGTGAGGAAATGTCGGCTACCTCCGGGGACATCGCACAAAACTGCCAGATGGCGGCCGAGGGAGCCAAACGCGCCACACAAGCGGCCTGCAGCGGCGCCGAAGTCGTTGACAGAACCGTCGAGGTCATGGGCCTGATAGCTGCAAAGGTGCAGGAAACGGCGCGGACCATAGAAAGCCTCGGGGCGCGCAGCGATCAGATCGGCGCCATTATCGGCACTATTGAAGACATCGCCGACCAGACCAATCTGCTGGCGCTGAATGCTGCCATCGAGGCGGCTCGGGCCGGTGAGCAGGGACGCGGTTTTGCCGTGGTCGCCGACGAGGTGCGGGCGCTTGCAGAACGGACTACCCGTGCGACCCGAGAGATCGGTGAGATGATCAAGGCCATCCAGCATGAAACGAGGGGGGCTGTCGTGATTATGGAGCAGGGCGTGCACCAGGTGGAATCCGGCACCGAGGAGGCATCTCGCTCCGGCGGAGCTCTACGCGAGATCCAGGAGCAGATAAGCGCCGTAGCCATGCAGGTGGACCAGATCGCCGCAGCGGCCGAACAGCAGACAGCCACCACAAGCGAGATCGCCAGCAACATCTATGAGATAACGGAGGTTGTGCAGCAGACGGCCCAAAGTGCCAATGAGTCAGCCACGACCGCGGTGCAACTGAGCCGCAACGCGGAAAGCCTGCAAAAACTTGTGCAGCAGTTCCAGCTATAGCAGCCTCGGAGCATAAGACCGGAGTCCCTACGGGAGGAAGGCCCTTGGCAAATTGCCAAGGGCCTTCCTCTTTTGTTGGTTACGCCCTGATGCTCACAGCGAATACCTCCTGTTTTCATGCCTGAGAGTTGCGGCATAGCCAGAAAAGCCAGCAACGGCGGTACTCTGGCACTAATTATTCTTGACATAGGGAGAAATTCAGAATATTTATCGTAAACTATGGACATACTGAGAACGATCGACGGCACTGACCTTGAAATACTGCACATTCTTCAAACCAAGGCCCGCATCCCGAACGCCGAGGTTTCCCGGCAAGTCGGGATGGCGCCCTCGGCGGTGCTGGAACGGATCCGCAAGCTCGAGGAGCACGGCATCATTGAGGGGTACGAGGTGCGTCTCAACCCGGCAGCCTTCGCCCAGGGACTGGCGGCTTTCCTCTTTATCGAGGTAGACCCCACCGGCAACGGTCAACTCGGCGAACGCCTCGCACATGTTGCAGGTGTGCAGGAGGTCCATCAGGTCGCCGGCCCCGACGGCTATCTGGTCAAGCTGCGCGCCGCGGACCCGGCAGAGCTCGGCCGCATCCTGCGCGAACAAATTCAGCACTTCCCTGGCGTCCGCGCCACCCGCACGCAGATAGTTCTCAACACCGTCAAAGAGACACGCCAGATCGATCTGGAAAGAACCACCTGATCCAGGTGCGAACCGCTCGGTTCGTCCCTGCAGCAATTTTTCAATATACCGAGGAGAACAACCAGCATGCCGATGTCACAAACTTTCAAGCAGCGTCTCTTTCCGCTCCTGCCTCAGCTTGCCGCCCATTACGGCACCCCCTTTCATATCTATGACGAAGTCGGGATCCGTACCACCGTGGCAGAGCTTAACCGTGCCTTTTCCGGCATCCCCGGGTTCCGCGAGTACTTTGCCGTAAAGGCCCTTCCCAATCGCCGGATTCTGGAGCTGATGGCCGACTTCGGCCTCGGCTTTGACTGCTCGTCGATCCCGGAATTGATCCTCTCCCGCCAGGTCGGGGCGCGCGGCGAGGATCTCATGTTCACCTCGAACAACACGAGCCCGGAGGAGTACGACTTTGCGGAGGCCGATGGCGGCAGCATCCTCAACCTGGACGATATCAGTCTGATCGCCAAGGTGCCCAAGTTCCCCGAGCTGATCTGCTTCCGCTACAATCCCGGCCCGCGCCGCACCGGCAACATCATCATTGGCAACCCGGTCGAGGCGAAGTATGGCGTCGCCCATGAACAGCTGGTCGATGCCTACCGGCTGTCCCGCGAGCGCGGAGCGAAGCGCTTCGGTCTGCACACCATGGTCGCCTCGAACGAGCGGGATTATACCTACATCGTCGAAACGGCCCGGATGCTGCTCGAGCTAACCGCCCTGCTCAAGCAGGAAATCGGGATCGAGCTCGAATTCGTCAACATCGGCGGGGGCCTCGGCATACCGTACCGCCCGGACCAGGAGGCGCTGAATCTCGCCGCCATGGCCCAGGAGATCACCGCCCTCTTCGATGAGTTCCGCAGCGCCCACGGGTTTGCCCCGAAGATGCTCATGGAGAGCGGCCGCTTTGTCACCGGCCCCCACGGCTGCCTGGTGACCACAGCGATCAACGCGAAGCAGACCTACCGCAACTACGTCGGGGTGGACGCCTGCATGTCGGCCTTGATGCGCCCGGCCCTCTACGAGGCCTACCACCACATCGACGTACTCGGCAAGGACCACCTGCCGAAGAGCGAAACCTACGACGTGGTCGGCTCGCTGTGCGAGAACAACGACAAGTTTGCGGTGCAGCGTGAGTTGCCGCCCATCGACGACGGAGACCTGCTGGTGATCCACGATACCGGCGCTCACGGCCATGCCATGGGCTTCCAGTACAACGGCCGTCTGCGTCCCAAGGAATTGCTGCTCTGCGCCGACGGGAGCGTAGAACTGATCCGGAGAGCCGAGACCGTTGAAGACTACTTCGCCACCTATAACTTCGCACCGAATGTCTTCAAGCCGCGCGAGGAAAAAGCGCCGACCTGCGAGGGAACCTACGCGAGCCTCTGAGGCAATCCAACTAGTAGTGGCGCGCAGAACAGGCGCGGAACCGGAGCAGAACAAAAAAGGCCCTTGGCGAATCGCCGAGGGCCTTTTTCTATAATGTGCATGCACCAGAAGACGTGGGACGAGGGCGGCCTTAACCCGTGGCCACGGGGCAAGGCCATTTCCGCTACGGACAGGGGAGCATGCGCTCCAGGGGAAGAAAACACGGCACCAGTCGAGCCGGAAGTGGGGTGGGGCGGCGACCGGAAGGTAGTGTCGCCTAGAGTCCAAAGGAAGGATTTTCATGGACCGGAGCGGCAGGCCAGTTTCAGACCTCGATCCTGAACTCCGAGCCGTCGCCGGTGTTTCGCGCGGTAATTTTTCCGCTCATGTTGTTTTCTATGATGGTCTTCGCCATGTACAGCCCAATCCCTGTCCCCTTGGTCGGTCCCTTAGTCGTGAAGTAGGGATCGAAAATTTTAGCAATTACTTCTTCCGGGATGCCGCCGGCATTGTCAGTGATGGTCACAACGGACGTGCCGTCTACCTTGTCCACGGTGATCACGATTGATCGCCGCAGCTTGGTGGCAGACAGCTCAAACGCATCGCGGGAGTTCAGCAGTATGTTAAGCAGGACTTGGGAATACTCGTTGGGATACCCGAATATCTCAGGGTCCTGCTTTTCCGTCACCTCGACTGCAATGTCCATGCTCTTCATGTTCGCTTCGACAAGGGCCAACGTCCTGGCGATGGCCTGACTTACCCTGAAATGAGACTTGGTCTTGTCTGGCTTAAAGTAATTCCTGAAATCTTCAATGGTCTGTGACATGTGCCGTATCTGCAACATGGCCTTGGCTACAGCGGCAGAAAGGCTTTGCTTATTGAAGGCCTCGCTGCCGTAGGTAAACTGCAACTCCTGCACTATCAGCGCCAGCACATTCAACGGCTGGCGCCACTGGTGGGCGATATTGTTCAGCATCTCGCCCATGGCAGCCTGGCGTCCCTGCTGCACCAATATCTGATCTTTTTGGCGGAGTTCCGAAACTGCGGCGGCAATCCGCTGCTCTTGACTCAGGTTGATCTCCTGCAACTGCCGCTGTTTTTCGGCTAAGGCCAGCCAGCTCTTGACGATGGTCAGCACCGGATAGTTCACCACCACGAGGACAGTCGGCAACAACGGTGAAAACAAAGATTGTGTACCCCGGAAGACCAGTATTGTGCCGAGCCAAAGTCCCGCCAGCAGCGTCGCACAGATCGCACCGCTTGACACGATTTGCCGCAAAGCGACGACCAAAGCCACGGCTGCCGCTACGGCCACCCCCGCAATGACTTCCCAGACGAGAAAACTGGTAACCCGGACCACCTGGTCACCGCACAGCAGGTTCTCCAGTGCCTGAGCATGTATCTCGAGTGGCATGCGCAGGCCGGCGGTGGTCTGATACGTCGGCTCAAGCCCGGTAGCCGAGAACCCGACAAGGACGATCTTGTTTTTGAACTCATCAGACACCTCTCCTCTCAAGACCGAGCTCGCTGACACGCGGCGTATCGCATCCGCCGGGTTGCAGAACCTCACGGTGAGGTTCCCATGGTCATCGAGGGGGACGGTTCTTTTCCCGGCCTTGAAATCTATCCTGCCGGTCGTCGTCCGCGAGATAGCCATCTGAGCGTTTTTTTCATACCGCATGAGCATGGCGAGCGTGAGCGAAGGGAAAACATCGTCAGCGAAGCTGATCAGCATCGGCATCCGCCGCAGGATCCCGTCGGCATCCGGAGTGGCATTCAGAAAGCCGGAGCGGTTAACGGCATTTGAGAAGTAAGGGAGGTTGCAGGTGACGCCCTTAGCCGAAAAAAAAGGCGTTGGGCTTAAATTCATGTTGATCAAGATGACACCCGGAGGATGCAGGTTGCACACCTGCCGGGGCATGCGGTCATTCCGAAACGAGAACGCATAGCCAAGTACGTAGGGCCCGTTGGCCAGTGTCTTGGCAAGGAGGCGGTCGGAAGCGGAGAGTTCCACGGTAGAGCCACTCAAGGCTGGATATTGGGGGGCAAGGGGAGTGCCGGGAACCCCCGCTGAGTCGCGGCCAGGTTCGGCCAGGATCATGTCGAGTCCGATACTGCCGGCTCCCGATGTGGCAATTGAGTCAAACAACTGCGCAAGGAGTGAACGGGGCCATGGCCACTGACCATAGTGGTCCAGGCTTTTTTCGTCAATGTCCACGATGATGACAGCCCCAGATGCTGGCCTGACAGGAACAAACGTCATCACTGCATCCATGGTACGGTTGTTGAGGGTACTGACGAAGGTAGGCTGGCTCAGGTAAATGACAACAAAGACTGTACTGCAGACAACCGCGCTGAGCAGCAGGACCAGTTTGATGCCGAGTCTGCTAGTGGAGAAAAACCGCATATTGGGCAATCCTGTTATCTGCCAGTTATCTGACGATGACCTCAACCATGCGGTTCATCGGCTCCCACACTTCGTCCTCAGTCGGCACCAACAGGTTCTTCTCCCCCATCCAAGAGGGATAGATGGTGACGGCTGCAACCTGGTGCTCCATTAGCAAATCTCTAACCACTAAGGCTCTTCTCATGGTGACATCGACGTTGTACTCTCCCGTGCCTAGAGTGTCGGCGTGTCCTACTACGGAAACATATGCCGAGTTTCGTTGCCGGATCGCGGCAACGATAGCTGGGATGATCTCCAGCGACTTAGGAGCAGGGGTGGTCTCCCTCAAAAAATAAAAGAAGAAATGGAGGGGCCGTGTGGGCTCTACCGAGAACGCATCTGAGAATCTCCTTTGCACTTCTTCCCGGTCGACAGTTTTTGGTGTAGCTGGCGGTGTTTTCGCATCCCCAATGGTAGTCCCCTGGTATGCAGCCGAGAGGGTAACTGTGCCGGCCTGGTTGGTGACGGTGACGTGACCGACCCCGTCCTCCGGGTCCGGCACAAGCGTAACAGCCGTCATCCTCGCACAAGCGGCAGTAAACGAAATTACAAGGCACAGCAGGACAAGTCTCATCAAAAAGTGCATACCTCATTACTCCTTCCCCAGCAGTAGGACTAAGAGTTCGCAGGCTCTGGATCTAGCCAACCTCGATGAGAATTTGAGATCCGCGCACGCCGATTATCGCATTAGGCGTTTCGATACGCACGGAGCCCGGTGCAAGCTTCGCTATTTGCCCAGAGATGTATAGTGCGGTGCCACGTAACAGTCGGAAGATCAAAGAATAGTCCTTTTCGTTTGGCTGATACCTGTACTTGGTTAGAACAAAGGTGCTTTTTCGTCCCAACGAGATGATCGTATCGTCCTGCAGCACAACGCCGGCTCTTCCGTTATATCCTGTCTGGATAAGGTCCCCTTCGAAGAGAAGGGTCCTGGGCGTAGCCTCGATCCTCTTGCCCTCTCTAACGATGATCACCTTCCCGAAGGTGTTTTTCACGACACCGGCAGGATCCGGGGAGGCTTCCAGGGCGAAAGCAGGTGCCAGCGACATCACCACAGCCAAGACCACTGCGAGTATCAGTCTCACGCACGACACCTCCTTGTATTGGTGTTGACAAATTAATTGTTATTATACACGGGGGAAGTTGCTTGTCAGTACTGAGAGCAAAAAGGGAAGCCAAGCATCAGACACCCGGGGATATGCCTAGGAGCTGCTGAGGGCGTTATTGCGTCGTCTTTTCATTGGCAGCGCGTTTATCTTCTTCAAGGAAATGTTGCGATTGTGGATGGCGCCGGGCAAGTCATGTTGCCCGGCCGGTAAAGAAGAAAGGAACAGCAGAGCTGACGTCGATAGGGGACATTTGCAGAGGAAACGAAAAAAGGCCCTCGGCAAATTGCCAAGGGCCTTTCTCGATAATGGTCGGAATGAGAGGATTCGAACCTCCGACCCCCTGCTCCCGAAGCAGGTGCGCTACCAGGCTGCGCTACATTCCGAGGATTGATACTT
>Ga0079306_1000123_pt1 | contig 91582 bp, 85 predicted proteins | sample Methanotroph_Enr_FD_79181 | JGI IMG/M metagenome (GOLD analysis project Ga0079306, IMG submission 79181) | Enriched soil microbial communities from Old Woman Creek wetland in Ohio, USA - Methanotroph_Enrichment_5 | ecosystem: Environmental > Terrestrial > Soil > Wetlands | place: USA: Ohio... | reverse complement strand
CAGGGGCTCACCAAGGCACGGGTCAGCGAGTACCTGTCGGACAAGCCCTTCTACTCGGTGCGCATCGAGCGGATCGTGGAACCGGCGGTCCAGGAGAACACCCTGGAGGCCGAGGCGCTGATCCGTACCGTCAAGGAGGAACTCGGCAAGATCGTGGCGCTCGGCAAGGCGGTCTCCCCCGAGGTGATGGTCATCGTCGAGAACATGCAGGAGCCGGGCTCCTTGGCCGACCTGGTGGCGAGCAACATCGGCCTCAAGGTCGAGGAGGCACAGGGGCTTTTGGAGGTGATCGATCCCCTGGAGCGCCTGAAGCGTGTGAACGACTTCCTGAACAAGGAAAGCGAGCTCCTTAACATGCAGGCCCGCATCCAGTCCGCCGCCAAGGAGGAGATGGGCAAGAGCCAGCGCGAGTACTACCTGCGCGAGCAGCTGCGTGCCATCCAGCAGGAACTGGGCGAGACCGACGCGCGCAGCGAGGAGATCGCGGAATTAAGGAAGAGCGTCGAGAGCGCCAAGATGCCGGCCAACGTCGAGAAGGAGGCCCTGAAGCAGCTGGGCCGCCTGGAGCAGATGCACCCGGATGCCGCCGAGGCCGGGATGCTGCGCACCTACCTCGACTGGCTGGTGGAGATCCCCTGGGGCAAGGCGACCAAGGACGCCCTGGAAATCAACCGCGCCTCGGAAATCCTGAACGAAGACCACTACTTCCTGGACAAGATCAAGGAACGCATCCTCGAGTTCCTGGCGGTCAGGAAGCTGAAGAAAAAGATGAAGGGTCCCATCCTCTGCTTCGTCGGCCCCCCGGGCGTCGGCAAGACCAGCCTCGGCAAGTCGATCGCGCGCGCCATGGGGCGCAAGTTCGTGCGCATTTCGCTCGGCGGCGTGCGTGACGAGGCCGAGATCCGCGGGCACCGCCGCACCTACGTGGGCGCGCTGCCGGGCCGCATCATCCAGGGGCTCAAGCAGGCGGGAAGCAACAACCCGGTCTTCATGCTGGACGAGCTGGACAAGCTGGGCTCCGACTTCCGCGGCGATCCCTCCTCGGCGCTTCTCGAGGTGCTCGACCCGGAACAGAACAACAGCTTCTCGGACCACTACATCAACCTCCCGTTCAGCCTGGCCAACGTGATGTTCATCGCCACGGCCAACCAGATGGACACCATCCCGGGACCGCTGCGCGACCGCATGGAAGTGATCAGCCTCGCGGGCTACACCGAGGAGGAGAAGCTCCAGATCGCCAAGCGCTACCTGGTGCCGCGCCAGGTGAAGGAAAACGGCATCACCGAGGAGATCATCAACTTCTCCGAGGAGGCCTTGAGGGCCATCATCTCCAAGTACACCCGCGAGGCGGGCCTTAGGAACCTGGAGCGCGAGATCGGCAGCGTCTGCCGCAAGGTGGCGCGCAAGGTCGCCGAAGGGGCACCCAAGAACTTCTCCATCACCGCCGGCACGATCGCCAAGTACCTGGGACCGCCCAAGTTCCTGCGCGAAGAGGAGATGGACAGAAACGAGGTGGGTGTGGTCACCGGCCTGGCCTGGACTCCGGTTGGCGGCGAGGTGCTCTTCGTCGAGGCGAGCATCATGAAAGGGAAGGGCGGGCTCACCCTGACCGGCCAGTTGGGTGACGTCATGAAGGAGTCGGTGCAGGCCGCGCTCTCCTACATCCGGGCCCGGACCGCCGACCTGCAGATCCCCGAGGATTTCTACTCCAGCATGGACATCCATGTGCACGTCCCGGCAGGCGCCATCCCCAAGGACGGCCCCTCTGCCGGCGTCACCATGGCGACCGCCCTCGTTTCGGCGCTCACCAAGATCCCGGTGCGCAAGGACGTCGCCATGACCGGCGAGATCACGCTGCGCGGCAAGGTGCTCCCGATCGGCGGCCTGAAAGAGAAGATCCTGGCCGCGGCGCGCCTGGGTGTCACCACCGTGGTGATCCCGGTGCAGAACAAGAAGGACCTCGAGGACGTTCCCAAGACCATCCTCAAGAAGCTGAAAATCGTCACCGCGTCCGTCATCGACGACGTACTCGCCGTGGCGCTGGAGAACTACCCTCCGCCGGCCCCCAAGGCCGCCAAGCCTCCCAAGGGTGAGCCCGCCAAGATGAAAGTCGGCAGGGGCCTCGTGGTTACCCCCGGCAAGGGAGTATCGGCTGGAGGCAAGGCTTGAAACTGAAGGAACTGGGCGAGTTCGGCCTGATCGACCGGATCGCCCGCCAAGTCCACAACGCGCCGTCGGTCGTCCTCGGAATCGGGGACGATGCGGCGGCGCTCCTTCCCGCTCCCGGAACAGTCACCCTCATCACCTCTGACATGCTGCTCGAAGGTGTGCACTTCGACCTCAACTTCTGCGACCCGCAGAGCCTGGGGCGCAAGTCACTCTCGGTGAACCTCTCGGATCTGGCAGCCATGGGCGCGACCCCGCGCACGTTCCTGCTTGGCATCGCACTCCCCTCGACCATCCCCCTGGAGTTCCTGGACGGCTTCATGGCCGGCATACTGGAGCAGGCGGAGCGCTTCGGCACGACGCTGGTGGGCGGCGACACCTGCGCCTCACTGAGCGGTCTGGTCATCTCCATCACCGCGCTCGGCGAACAGCACCCGGAAAAGGTGCTGAAGAGAAGCGGAGCGAGGCCCGGCGACCTTGTCTGCCTGACGGGCACGGTGGGGGATGCCGCGGCGGGACTGGTGCAGCTGAGGCGGGGCGCGAGGGACGGGTTCCTGGTGTCGCGTCAGCTCGACCCGCAGCCGCGGGTGGCCGCCGGGGTGGCCTTGGCCGATGCGGGACTGGCGAGCGCCATGATCGACGTGAGCGACGGGGTGCTGCAGGACCTGGGACACATCTGCGAGCTTTCAGGAGTGGGTGCCAGGCTGGAACTTGGGCAGTTGCCGCTTTCGGAGGAGTACCGCGCCGCTTGTGCTGCGGACCCTTACGCGCTGGCGCTTTCCGGCGGCGAGGATTACGAGCTGCTCTTCTGCATTGCCAAGGAGAACCGGGGGGAGGTTGACGCGCTGGTGCAGGGGTTGGGACTGCGTTTTTCGGTTCTCGGTGAGGTTGTCGCGGGCAATTCGGTCGAGCTGATCACCCCCGAGGGGAGCGTGTACCACCCCGGGCAGCGCGGCTTCGACCACTTCGGTTAAGCCCTAGGCCGGATACCCCCAGCTTCCACAGCAAAAGGTTGCGACCTGTTGCTGCCTTTCAGGCATGCTCATCATTAATCCGCGCTGATCCTAACCGCCACCTTCCGGTCCCGAGGGCCGTCGAACTCGCAGAAGTAGACCGCCTGCCAGGTCCCCAATAACAGCTTGCCCCGCTCCACCAGCAGGCGCTGGGAGGTCCCCACCAGGCTCGCCTTGACGTGGGCGGCCGAGTTCCCCTCGGCGTGGGTGAAGTAGTGGGCGTTGGGGACAACCTTGTTCAGGCACTCGGCGATATCCCGCTTGACCGCCGGGTCGGCTCCCTCGTTCACCGTGATCCCGGCCGTGGTGTGCATGACGAAGATGTCGCAGCAGCCGCTGGAGATGCGGGCAGCGTTCACCAGGTCCTCCACCTGGGCCGTGATGTCGATCAACTCCGTCTTCTCTCTGCTTCTCAATGTCAGATAGCTGACCATGCCCCCCTCCTAATCACTCAAAGATGCATTCCGGCATCCTATATGTTGCAAGCCGGATGGGACTCTATCCGTCACTTCCCGGAAAGCGTCATGCGCAGTTTGCCGAGGTACTTATTGATCGGGTTGGTCCGGTCCAGGAAGGGGAGGACCGGTTTCTTGCGGTCGCCCAGCACCTGCAGCCATCTGCTGATGGTGGGATGCTTGCCGACCCTGAGGCCCAGCCGGAAGATCCTGATCGCCTCTTTCTTCCTTCCCGCCACCAGGTACACCGTTCCAAGCCGCAGGAAGTGCTCCGGGTTCTTAGGTTCCAGCTTCACCGCCTCCTGGCACAGGATGATGCTCGGCTCGATCTCACGGGTATGGGCAGCAAGGGCCAGCGCGTACTGCGAAAGGTTGTTCGGGGTGCGCTCTCGTTCCACGGCTGCCTGCAGGTAGCGGCGCGCCGTGGCGTAGTCCTTCATGTCCAGTGCCTCGGTGCCCAACTTGAACAGCTCTGCTACCTCAAGTTCCGCCAGTGAATCGACTTGCCTACTCGTCATCTGCACTATCCTCTCCGCCTGCGCAGCATCGTGACACGGTTGCCGCGCGGTACTGTCTCTGACCACTGGTACTTTATACTATAAATTTATACTCCTGTATTAATTTGGAATAAAGTTTATTTGTGACAGGGCCGAACCCGCGCCACAGGCGGCTTTGGCTCAAATGGGCCAGGGTTGAAAAAAAAAGCTATCTGTGCTCTAATCGCACGCTGTGGAAACATGCGCTTACATAGCTTTTGGGAGCAATCTCGGAGACCGTGAACTTGCACTGCTGATGGCGGTCGCCGAGCTCGGAAAGCTGCGCTGGTCGCGCGTCACCGCCGTGTCGCCTTTCTACGAGACGGAGCCGGTGGGGGGCGTGGCCCAGGATAACTTCTATAATGCCGTGGCGCGGCTCGCCACGGAACTGCCTCCCCTGGAGCTGCTCGCAGAGCTTAAGCGGGTCGAGTTGCAGGTTTTCGACCGCAAGCCCAGCGTGCACTGGGGGCCGCGCAGCATGGACCTCGATATCCTGTTGTACGGGGACCTGGTGCTTACCAGCGAAGAGCTCACCATCCCGCATCCTCACCTTGCCGAGCGGCGCTTCGTGCTGCAGCCGCTCGCCGACATCGCACCGTCCCTGGTGCACCCCTTACTCGGCAAGAGTGTCACCGAACTGCTTCAGGCACTCACGACTACCGAAAAAGTGGAACGGATTTAGGGGGGCGGATGCGCTTTCTGATTTACATTTTGATCGGATACCTGATCTACCGGTGGTTGCGCGGCAAGGCTGCGCCGCCGGAGTTGCCCAAAGAGCCGTCCGCGACCGAGACTTACCAGGATCCGGTCTGCGGCCTTTATGTCTCGGAATCCGAGGCGGTGGTTGGAAACCTGGGGGGGAAGCGCTATCACTTCTGCTCCCTGGGATGCTTGCACGAATTCGAGAAGAGCCTGCAGCGTAGATAACGGTGCAGTGCAGGGAACAACAAACAACAGCGGAGGAAATTGGATGAAGTTTTTTATCGACACAGCGGACGTCAAAGAAATTCGCGAGGCAAATGAACTCGGGCTTGTGGACGGCGTAACTACCAACCCGTCCCTGATCGCCAAGAGTGGCCGGCGCTTTGAGGAAGTCATCAAGGAAATCACCGGGATCGTGGACGGTCCGATCTCGGCCGAGGTCGTTTCTCTGGAGCACGACGGCATGATCGCGGAGGCGCTCGAGCTGGTCAAGATACATCAGAACATCGTCATCAAGCTGCCGATGACCCCGGAAGGGCTGAAGGCCACCAAGACCCTCACCGCCAAAGGGATCAAGACCAACGTGACCCTGATCTTCACCCCGATGCAGGCGCTTCTGGCCGCCAAGGCCGGCGCCACCTACGTCTCCCCGTTCGTCGGGCGTCTGGACGACATCTCCCAGGACGGCATGGGGATCATCGAAGAGATCAGGACCATCTTCGACAACTACGGCTACGACGCGCAGATCATCGTGGCGAGCATCAGGAACCCGATCCACGTGCTGAACTCGGCGCTGATCGGGGCCGACGTCTGCACCATCCCCTACTCGGTCATGCTGCAGCTTTCCAAGCACCCGCTCACCGACGCCGGGATCAAGAAGTTCCTGGAAGACTGGGAGAAGGTCCCGAAGTAAGGCCGACCCACCCCCGCAAGGGTGAGAGAGGTTTGCAACCCCTCGCCCTTCGGGAGAGGGGCAGGGGTGAGGGTGCCGCCACCAGCAGTAACAGGGCGCCGGAGCAGGAAAAGAAGTCCAGGCCGGCACTCAGGCTCCTTGGAACACCCGGGCACGTCAACGATGACACGGCAACAAAAAAAGGGCGGGTCTTTTAATGACCCGCCCTTGGCCGTACAGGGATCGCGTTTACAGCGGGCAGCGTCGATGCTACTCCTGGCTCGCGCCGTTTCTGCGCTGCAGCTTGATGTAGACCATCACGATGATGGCGCTAACCACGATGACGACGCCCAGTGCATGGTGCGAGTACTTCATGATGAGGTCCTGGTTGCTGCCGATGAAGTAGCCGATGAAGGTGAGCACGGTCACCCAGATTCCGGCCCCCAGGATTGTATAAAGCGAGAACTTCAGGTGGTTCATGCCGGCCAGTCCCGCCGGAAGCGAGATCAGGTGGCGCACCACCGGCAACAGCCTGCCGATGAAGGTCGAAATCTCGCCGTGCTTCAGGAAGAAGTTCTCCACCTTGGCGAATTTCTCCTCGGTGATGAAGACGTACTTGCCGTATTTGAGAAGGAGCGGACGCCCGAGAAAATGGGCCGCGAAGTAGTTGGCATAGGCGCCGACCAGGCTCCCTGCGGTGCCGCTCAAGATGGCCAGGGCCATGTTCATCTCTCCCTGCTGGGCCAGGTAGCCCGCCGGGGGCATGATCACTTCGCTGGGAATCGGGATCACCGAACTCTCCATCGCCATCAGGAGAAAAATCCCCGGATACCCCATCGCCCCAATGGTCTGTACCAGCCAATCGATTGCTGCATGCATAGTGAAACTCCCCTCGGTATTCGCTAACGACGCGCCATTTTATACGGGTCGCTGCAAAAAAACGACTAAAATAATCCCGGGATACCATGAAAAAACAGATCTATGTAATCGGCCACAGAAACCCCGATACCGACTCGGTTGCCTCGGCCATCGCCTATGCCGAATTAAAGCGCGCCCTCGGGTTCGAAGACGTCACCGCCGCCATGGCGGGGGCGCTCAACCCGCAGACCACCTGGCTTTTGTCCCGCCTCGGCCTGGCCGCGCCGCTCTATCTCGCCGACGTCCACCCGAAGGTGCGCGACGTCCTGGGCCGCACGCCGGTCACGGTGTCGGCCGACGCTCCGCTCCTGAACGCGCTGCAGCTCTTCCACCACCACGGGGTGAGGATCCTCCCGGTGCTGGATGCCGCCGGCTGCCCGGTCGGGGTGATCCCGCTTCTTAAGATCGCCGAGCGCTCGCTGAGGACCGGCCCCGATTCGCTCAGGCTCGTCACCGCGTCGCTCGCCTCGCTGGCTGCCTGCCTGGAAGGCGAGTTCCTGATGGGAACCCCGGACCTGGAGATCGAAAGGCTGCACCTGTTCGTGGGCGCCATGGGGGAGGAATCCTTCAACGCCAAGATCGAGGGGTTCGAGCCGGACACCCTGGTCGTCGTCACCGGCGACCGGCGCAGCATACAGGTGAACGCCATCGAGCGCGGAGTACGCCTGCTGGTTGTGACCGGCGGGCTCCCGGTCGCCGCCGACATCCTGGAGTTGGCCGCCCAAAAGGGTGTGGCGCTCCTCAGTACGCCGCTCGACACCGCGGCCACCGTTGCGCTGGCCCGGCTTTCCACGCCGGCCGGCTACCTGGCGGAGGGGCACTTCGAGAGCGTCAGCGTGGACGAGCCTCTGGGGCGGCTTCGGGAAAAACTTTTGCACTCCGGCGAGACCGCGGTGCTGGTCCTTGAGGAGGACGGCGCCCTAGCCGGGGTCGCCACCAAGTCGTCGCTCTTCGCGCCGCTGCCCTACGCGCTCATCCTGGTGGACCACAACGAGCTTACCCAGTCGGTCCCGGGCGCCGAGGATCTGGAGATCCTCGAGGTGATCGACCACCACAAGCTGGGGAACTCCCCGAGTAGCAACCCGATTCCCTTCATGACCGCGCCGGTGGGCAGCACCTGCACCATCGTCGCCTCGCTCTATCACGAGCACGATGTGAAACCGGAGCCGAAGATCGCCGCGCTGCTGTTGGCTGGCATCCTCTCCGACACGGTGATCCTCAAGTCGCCCACCACCACCGAGCGCGACAAGGCTGCCGTGGAGCGCCTGGCCGGTTTTGCCGGCCTGGACTGGGGGAGCTTCGGGGCCGAGATCTTCGCCGCCTCGGGTGCGCTTTCCGGTTACGGCAGCCCCGAGCGCGTGGTCGGTTCGGACTTCAAAATGTTCAGCCAGGGCGACGCCCGTTTCGGCGTGGGACAGGTCGAGGTCTTCGGCTTCGGCGAGTTCAACGCCATGAAGCAGCAGCTGAAGGAGGCGCTCAAGTCCTTGCGCGAGAAAGAGGGACTTGAGCTGGCCGGCCTGATGGTCACCGACATCTCCACCGAGAGCACCATGTTCCTCATGGAGGGCGGGCACGCCTTTACCCGCTTCATGGGCTATCCGCAGCCCGAACCGCATGTCTTCGAGATGAAAGGTGTCATGTCCCGCAAGAAACAGCTGGTGCCGCACCTGATCAAGGTGCTGGGAGGACGCTAGATGAGCGCTTCATTTCTGGAACGGGTCCGGCAGGAGGTCCTGGTCGGCGACGGCGCCATCGGGACCATGCTCTACGCCAAGGGCGTGTCGCTCGACGCGAACTTCGAGCACCTGAACCTGGTCCGTCCCAACTTGGTGCTGGAGTTGCACGGAGAGTACCTGGCGGCCGGCGCGCAGGTGATCGAGACCAACACATTCGGGGCGAACTTCGTGAAGCTGGACGCCATCGGCCTGGGCGGCAAGGTTGCCGAGATCAACCGGCAGGGGGCTATCCTCGCCCGGCGCGCCGCGGACGGCCACGACGCCTTCGTGGCGGGCTCCATCGGTCCCCTGGGGCGCGGCAAGGCCGACCTCACGCCGGACCAGGCGCAGGAGTGCGTCCGCGTCCAGGCGGCGGCGCTCGCCGAGGGCGGGGTGGACCTTTTCATCCTGGAGACCTTTGCCGAACTGGATGAGTTGGAGTGGGCGGTGCGAGCCGCCAAGGAGGTCGGGCTCCCGGTGATCGCGAACCTCGCGTTCGGGGAAGGGGCGCGTCTTGCCGGTGGCATCCGGGCCGAGGACGCGGCGCTTCGGCTGGCGGCGGCAGGTGCGGACCTGGTGGGCGCCAACTGCGGTGCCGGCCCGCTGGAACTGTTAGCGACCTTGAAGCGTATGGCGGCCGCCACCGACCTGCCGATTGCCGCCTATCCCAACAGCGGTTTTCCCGAGTACGTGGACGGTCGCTCTATCTACCGTACCACGCCCGACTACTTTGCCGGCATGGCGCTCGAGATGGTGCAGGCGGGGGCCGCACTGGTAGGCGGCTGCTGCGGCACCACGCCGGACCACGTGCGCGAGGTGGCCCGGCGGCTTAAAGGTCTCAAGCCGGTGCCACGCCAGGTTTCCCGTGCCGCGGCAAGCGCCGAGGTAGGCACCTCGGTGCCGAGTGCCGGTGCCGGTTTCCTCGCTCATTGGGGCACCCGTAAAGTCATCACCGTCGAGCTTGACCCGCCCAGGGGGCTCGACTGCAGCAAGGTGCTGGCCGGCAGCCGTGCCTTAAAGGAGGCCGGTGCCGACGCCATCAACCTAGCCGAGAACCCGCTGGCCCGCGTCCGGATGGGGAACCTTGCGCTGGCCTCGCTGATCCGGCGCGAGGTCGGCATCGAGGTGATCGCCCACATCACCTGCCGGGACCGTAACCTTCTGGGGCTGCAATCCGACCTGATGGGGGCGAGTCTGCTCGGCGTGACCTCGATCCTCGCGGTGACCGGCGACCCCGCCAACATGGGCGAGGATGCCGGCGCCTCTTCCGTTTTCGATCTGAACTCCTTTACCCTCATTAAACTTTTGAACGAGCTGAACCGCGGCGTGAACGCCCTCGGTAACCCGATCGGTGCCGGGACCGGCTTCACCGTCGGCGCCGCCTTCAACCCCAACGTGCAGAAGATGGAAGTGCAGGTGGGACGCCTGGTCAGGAAGGTGGCCAACGGCGCCCAGTTTGCCCAGACCCAGCCGATCTACGACCTGAACCGGCTCGACGAGATGCTGGAGCTGACCGCCGGCATCGGGATCCCGATCCTGCCGGGCGTGCTCCCGCTGGTGAGTGGCAGAAACGCGGAGTTCCTGCACAACGAGGTCCCCGGCATCGTGATCCCCGAAGAGATCCGGAAACGCATGGCGGGGCGCAGCGGCGACGACGGCGTGCGGGAAGGGCTGGCGATCGCCGGCGAGTTTATCGAGGCGGCCCTCACGCGGGTGGGCGGATTCTACCTGATACCCCCCTTCGGCAAGCATGAGATCGCGGTAGAACTGGTTAAGTACCTGAGGAAGTCCGAGAAGGGGTAGCGTCGGCAGGTTTTCTCCTCCGACTTCTCATGTTTTTGACCTGCATCAATTTCAAACTGACCCAAGGAGCAGATGATGAAGAAAGATATCCTGGAGAAGGGGGCGATCCTGCAGCGCGACCGGGAAACCTACGCGATCGCACCTCACATCCCGGGCGGCTTCACCGATACGGCTACGCTGCGCAAAATCTGCGATGTCGCCGACAAGTACCAGGTTTCACTGAAGATCACCTCGGCGCAGCGCATCGCGCTCATGGGTGTTAAGGAGGAGGACCTGGACGCGATGTGGGCCGAGCTGGCTCAGGACCAGGGGGCGCCGATCGGTCTGTGCGTGCGCAGCGTGAAGATCTGCCCCGGCACCACCCAGTGCAAGCGCGCGGTGCAGGACTCGATGGAATTCGGCCTCAAGCTGGACAAGATCTACCACGCCATGAGGCTTCCCAACAAGATGAAGATGGGAGTCTCCGGCTGCCTGTTGTCCTGCTCGGAGTGCTCCGTGAAAGACATCGGCGTCCTCGGCACCAACAGGGGCTGGCGCATCCTGGTGGGCGGCAACGCCGGGCCGCGGCCGCGCCTGGGAGACCTCCTGGTGGACAACGTTCCGGACCAGGACCAGGTGCTGGAGATCGTAGCCCGGATCATCGAGTTCTACAAGAATTCCTCCGAGGAGGGGCGCCTGGGGCGGCTGGTCGAGAAGATGGGGATCGAGGCGTTCAGGGCCGCCATCTGCGGCGACGCGGCCCAGGACTGCGCCGGGGGCGAGCGGGGATGAAAAAAGCACAGCAGAGAACGGCCCAGCGCCGCAAGGGAGGTGCCCGTGGCGCTTATTGAAGATACCCTCTTCACGAGGATCAAGAACCGGGTCGGCAAGGCGATCAGCGACTTCGAGCTGATTTCGGAAGGCGACCGGATCGCGGTCGCGGTTTCCGGGGGGAAGGATTCCTATGCCATGCTCCACATGCTGGAAACGCTGCGCCGCAGGGCGCCGGTGCGCTACGAGCTGGTGGCGATCAACATCGATTCCGGCTACCGCGGCTATCGTGCGGACATCATCGAGGAGCATCTGCAGGAGCACGGCTTCACCTACCACATGGAGAAGACCACGCACTACGACATCATCTCCGAGAAGCGCCGCCCCAACTCCTCGTACTGCTCCATCTGCGCCAGGCTGAAGCGCGGGACGCTTTACACGCTGGCCCAGCAGATGGGGTGCAACAAGCTCGCGCTCGGCCACCACATGGACGACTTCATCGAGACGCTGCTTTTGAACCAGTTTTTCGTGGGGTCACTGAAGGCGATGGCGCCGAGCATGCTGGCGGACAACGGGATCACCACCGTGATCAGGCCCCTGGTCTACGTGCCGGAAAAGGATATTATCCCGTTTTCGCGCAACAACCGCTTTCCCGTGGTGTGCTGCTGCTGTCCGGTGTGCGGGACCGCCGACTTGCAGCGCAAGAAGATGAAGGAGTTGCTGGCCACCTTGGAGCGTGACAACCCCTTGGTGAAGAAGAGCCTCTTGAAGGCGCTCTCCAACGTCCACCCGCGCCACCTGCTGGACAAAGGCCTCACCAGGATTCCCTCCTGACGCAGGTCGGCGACGATATCTTTAACTGTCAGATAACAGCAGTAGATGACGATTCCCAGTGCACAGACGACCATCGGTTCCATAAGCTACCTCCGCTTCTTGTGATGATACGACAATAGCATGGGGTGGTGACATAATAAGTCGTTAGTGGTTTGGGCGCGCAAGGCCGGGTCGTCGATGGCTACGAGCTGCCGGAACACGTTCACCTGAACCTGCCCTGGCGACATGTCGCTAGCGGCGCCTTCCCCCTCTCCCCGACCCTCCCCCGCCAGGGGGGAGGGGGCTTTTCCTTGGGATGGGAATGACGGTACTGGACCTAGATTTTAAGCAGGCAGTACAAACGAGCAGTAGTTACGGACCAAGAGGACAGCATGGCAACGGTAGAGAAAAACGTGCAGCGGGTTAGACTGGCTACTCAGTGGGGCTTTCTTCTCTTTTCCCTGTATCTCGGGGTGACCTTCTATCGCTTCGTGCTCCATTTCCGCTCCGGCGGCGCGACCCCCTTCGTTGCGCGCCCGGATGGCGTGGAGGCGTTCCTTCCCATCTCGGCCCTCTTGAGTGTGAAAGGGTGGCTGGCCACGGGCAGCATCAACACGATCCATCCGGCGGCCCTGGTGGTGTTCCTGGCGGTGATCGCGGTCTGCTGGCTCGCTAAGCGCTCGTTCTGCTCCTGGATCTGCCCGGTATCCACCATCACGGAACTGCTCTGGAAAATAGGCTTCAAGGTATTCGGGCGCAACTTCCGGGTACCGCTCTGGCTGGACTGGCTCATGAGGTCAATCAAGTACCTGTTGCTGCTCTTTTTCCTCTTTTCCATCGTGCTCATGATGTCGCCGGAGAGCGTGAGCTCCTTCATTCTCTCCGACTACAACAAGACCGCTGACGTGAAGCTGCTGGATTTCTTCCTGAACCTCTCGGGGACGCCGCTTGTGGTGGTGCTGACCCTGGTGCTGCTCTCGTTCTTCTTCCGGAACCCGTTCTGCCGCTTCCTGTGCCCCTATGGCGCGCTGCTCGGGGTGGTGTCGCGCTTCTCGCCCACCAAGGTGGAACGGAGCCAGAGTGCCTGCATCTCCTGTGGCGGCTGCAACAAGGCCTGCCCGTCCCACATCGACGTGATGCACCTGACGCGGGTCAACTCGGAGGAGTGCATTGGCTGTCTGCGCTGCGTGAGCAGTTGTCCGAAGCCGGAGGCGCTGCAGGTGCGTGTCAGGGGGGGCAAGGTGGTGAGCGGGGTTAGCTTTGCGGTGCTGGTGCTGGTGGTGTTCGTGGGCGGTACGCTGATCGGCAGGGCGACTGGCCACTGGCATACCGGCATTGACAAGGCGGAGTACCAGCGGCTGATTGTGAAGTAAGCGAATAGCCGCAAGCGCGGCTAACGCGGCAACTGCTGGTTGATATCGGACCGGCCGGTCGGATCAGTCCGATTAACAACAACGCAAAAGGGGGATGGCATTTTCTGCCATCCCCCCTGCTTTTACTAGTTGTTGCTGCCTGTTTAGCCTTCTTCTTCCTCGCCCAGCGAGATCTCGCGGTAGGCGCGGTCTTCTTCGAAGCGCTTGGTCTGGGCCTGCTGCTTCTCGAGGTCGGCTTTGCACTTAACACAGTGGCGGGCGAAAGGAACAATCTTCAACCTGCCCATGGGAATCTCTTCTTCACACTCTTCACAGATGCCGTACTCACCTTCTTCAAGTCTCAGCAGTGCTTCGTCTATGTTACGCAGTTTCTCACGCTCACGATCACCCAGTAGGAGTCCCAATTCCCTGTCGCGCTCACTGGATGCCTGGTCATAAATGTCGCCGCTCGGTTCATTGACCGGGATGTCAGAACCGGATTTAACCGTCTTGTTGATCTCTTGAAGCGTCTCTTCTTTCAGTTTTAGAAGCATCGCTTTCATTTCTTCGGGTTTTTCAGTCATGTATACTCCACTCCGTTTATTCGTCTGCCCTCAAAGGCGACGCAATAATACAGCAATAAAGGGTCATGTCAAGTAAAAGCCTACCCTACGATCTCGCCAATGAGGTCGTAATCCGACGAATCGGTTATCTTCAGTCTTACAATGTCTCCAACGTTGGCGTTTCCCGCGGTGATGTACACCAGGCCGTCCACATCGGGTGCCTGACGCGAAGAACGTCCCTTTAAAAGGAGCTCAGTCTCCTCGCTGTAGCCTTCGACCAGTACTTCTTCCTCGCTGTCCACCAGCGTCCTGTTGTGCTTGAAGGAAACTCGCGCCTGGGTCCGCATCAGCTTCTTGTGGCGCTCCCTCTTGATACGCTCGGAGACCTGTTCCGGCATTTCCGCCGCCGGGGTGCCTTCCTCGCGCGAATAGCAGAAGACGCCCAACCGGTCGAAGCGGGTCTCCTCGACGAACTGCAGGAGCTTCTTGAAGTCCTCGGGGCTCTCGCCGGGGAAACCGACGATGAGCGAGGTCCGGATCGCGATGTCGGGAATCGCGCTTCTGAGCTTCTTGATCAGGGTGCGGATCTGCTCCTCGCCGCTTCGGCGTCCCATCCGCTTCAGGATCGGGTCGCTGATATGCTGGATCGGCAGGTCGAGGTACTTGCAGACCTTGGGCTCGCTCTTCATGAGCTGGATGAGCGAGTCGGTGACGCCGTCCGGGTAGGCGTACAGCAGCCTGATCCACTTGAGCCCTTCCATGCTGGCAAGCTCTTTGATGAGCCCTTCCAGGGTCGGCCTGTCGGCGAGGTCCTTGCCGTAGGCGGTGATGTCCTGGGCGATCAGGTTCAATTCCTTCACGCCGCCGGCCACCAGCTGCTTCGCCTCGGTCAAAAGGCTCTCCAGCGGCCGGGAACGGTGGTCGCCACGCAGGGACGGAATGACGCAGTACGAGCAGCGGTTCGAGCACCCCTCGGCAATCTTCAGGTAGGCGGTGTAGTGCGGCGAGGACTGCAGGCGCGGCAACTCGTCATTGTAGACGAAGTTCGGGTCGCCGGTGTAGCAGATCTGGTCGGCGCTGCCTCTTTTCTCGGCGATGATTTCGACGACGCGCGGGTAGTCGCCGGTACCGATAAAGATGTCCACCTCGGGAAGTTCGCGGGCGAGTTCTTCCTGGTAGCGCTGGGGCAGACAGCCGGTGACGATCAGCAGGTTACAGTTCCCGTCATGCTTGCGGTCGGCGAGGTCCAGGATGGTGTCGATACTCTCCTGTTTCGCCTCCTTTATGAAGGAACAGGTGTTGACGATGATGATGTCCGCCTGCGTTTCGTCGGTGGTGACCTGGAACCCGGCCCGGGAGAGGTAGCCCAGCATCACTTCGGCGTCCACCAGGTTTTTCGGGCAGCCCAGGCTGACCAGGCTCACTTTTTCCGTTTTCTTCTCGCTCAAAAAAAATACTCCTGTTTAGTACTGGTTCTGGATGTCGGGTCAGTCCCCTTAGCTCCTGAAGTTGACGAATTGCATGTTGATGTCCAGGTCTTTTCCCTTCAAAAGGGCGATGACCGCCTGCAGGTCGTCGATGTTCTTGCCGGTGACCCTGATCTGGTCGTCCTGAATCTGACTCTGTACCTTAAGCTTGCTCTCCTTGATGACGGCGCCGATATCCTTGGCCTTCTCCTTGGAGATCCCCACCTGCAGGGTGATGATCTGGCGCACCATGCTGCCCGAGGCCTGCTCGACCTTGCCGTACTGCAGTGCCTTCGGGGAGATGTTGCGCTTGATGAACTTGGACTGGAGGATTTCCACGATCGCCTTCAGCCTGAAGTCGTCGTCGGCCAGGATCTTCACGCTCTCCTTCTCCAGGGTGACCTCGCTTTTGGACCCTTTGAAGTCGTAGCGCTGGGTGATTTCCTTGACGGTCTGGTTGATGGCGTTATCAACCTCCTGCATGTCCACCTTTGAAACGATGTCAAACGACGGCATAGTTGGCAACCTCCTAAAGAATCAGGTTAAGGTTGAGGTCGAGATTAAGAAAAAGCATGCGCAGCTTCTTCTCGACCTCATCCTCGGCCTCAACCTGGTAGTGTCATAAACGGTGTCAAGGTCGGTGAGTTCGTAGCTCAAAGGGCGTTCCACAACCTTAATCTTAACCTCAACCTGCTTCTATTTGTTCCTGACAATCTCCACGCCGGCGGGGACCTTGAAATTGAACTTGCCACTGTCCACGCCGCGGTTGGTCTTCACGTTGCTGAACTCGATCTTCGTGGTGTTGCCGGTCATGTCGGTGACCACCGAGGAGGCGATGGGGAACGGCGTACTGGGTTTCCCCTTGGCGACGAACTGCTCGACCGCGTCGGTCTGGATGGTCAGCTGGAGCTTCGCCATGGCAGCGTTCTGCTGCTTCGGCGTCAGGTCGAGCACGTAGTTCCCCTTCTTGTCGCGCGGATCGCTGGCGAAGGCGATGTTGAAGTCTTTGGACACATGCCCCATGCCGGTCAGGTAGTTGAGGGCGACGCCGTTGCCGCCGGCGAAAAGCTGCGACAGATCGCTCACCATGACCTGCTTCTGGTCCGGCAGATAGTACCAGACCTTTTTGCCGTTGGAGATGATCTGCTGCTTGGGCTTGGTGTAGTTGAAGCGGAACATGGCGTCCTTGCCGCTGCCTTTCTTGATGAAGAGCTCGCCGCCCCCCTTCTCCTCGCGTTTCATGGCCGCTATGCTGCTTCTTTGGCTGAAGTCGGCCTGCAGGTCATTGAGGGAGGCGTACCCCTGCTCCAGGGTGTGCACGACCTGGTTCAGGTCGGCAGCCAGGCAGAAGGGAGCGCTCAGGGCGATCAGGGCACAGCAGAGGGTGAAAATTCTCGCAAGTTTCATTGGTTTTTCCCCCGAAAAGCTGGAAAGGCGACCTGTTGTCGCCTCGGCATGCTTTGGTCTTTTTGCCGGTCATCGTTTCCGGTCACCGCTAATCAACATGACCGGGCATTTTGCCACACAAGCCCCGTTTCGTGCAACTCCTTTTCAACTGGTCGCCAGGGAGGCCAGGATAGCCTCGAGCGATGCCGTTGCCGGTATCAGGAAGATGCTTCCGGAACAGGGCGTGTCGCCGATGGAGAACATGGCGTCCACCACAAGGATCGCCTCGCCGGCCGGCGGGTGGCCCAGCGCCTGGGCCAGCACGCCCGACGCCTCGCCGCGCTCAAGGTTGGGCACCGAGGGGAGCAGGCTCATCTTAAGCGAGCCGCCTAGGGCGTTTAGGCAGGCGGATGCCAGGATGTTGCCGATTTCCTTGAGGGTGGAGATCTCCAGGTCGGAAAGCGGCTGGCCGGCGGCCGGGAGTTTGCCGAGCAGGATCTGGAGGATGCGTCGGGTATTTTCCTCGTGGAGCAGGATGACGATGCTGCCACGAACCTTGCCGAGGATCTGCAGGTGCAGGCAGGTCACCTCGCGGGCGTCCAGGGACTGTGCCAGGCTTGCAGGGTCGAGGGCGATCAGGCGCGGGATGTCGATGCGAACGGGTTTTCCCATGAGTTGGGAAAGCGCCGTTGCCGCGTGGCGCATGCCGATGCTGCATACCTCGCTCAGTGCCTGAAGGTCGGTCTCCTGCCGCTCGGGCACGGTCATGGTTGCTCCTTTGAGGGAGGGGAAAGGCGCTAAGTCGGCGCTGAACTATCGGACAGATCGGACAGATCACCGGGGGCATCCGCCCCTAAAGCAGGCCCCCGACGTCCAGCAGGGTAATTACCTCGCCGTCGCCCAGGATGGCGCCGCCGGCCACGCCCTGCAGCTTGGAAAGCGGGCGCCCCAGGGGCTTGATAAACAGCTCGTGCTGGCCCAAAAGACGATCCACGACGATGCCCACCCTGCGCCCCTTGGCCTCGGTCACGAAGAGCGGCACGATGCCGTCCGGAAAACGGCCGAGCGGCAGTCCGAGCGCCCGGTTCAGGCTCAAAAGGGGCAGGGCTTCGCCGTCCAGGTAAAAAACACGACGCTTGCCGACCACCGTCATCTGCTCCTGCCTCAGCTCCACGGTCCTCAACACGGCGGTGACCGGCACGGCTCCCTTGATGGAACCGCACTGCACCACCAACGCATGGATGATCGCGATGGTCATGGGCACGGTGAGGGTGAACCTGGTCCCCTTGCCGGGCTCGCTCTCGATGGCGAGCGTACCGCCCAGCTTCTGGATCGAGGCGTTCACGGCATCCATCCCGACCCCGCGGCCGGAGATGTCGGTCACTTCGCGCGCTGTGGAGAAGCCGGGGATGCAGGAAAGCATCAGCGCCTGGCGCGGCGAAAGCTGCGCTGCTTCCTCAGGGGTTATGAGCCGCTTGCGGATCGCCGAGGCGATCATCCTTTCGGGGACCATGCCGCGGCCGTCGTCGGTTACCGTCACCAACACCCGGTCCCGGTCCCGCGCCACGGCGAGCGTCACCACGCCCCGGGCAGGCTTGCCGGAGGTCAGACGCTCGTCCCTATCCTCCATGCCGTGGTCCACGGCGTTGCGCAGCATGTGGTTGATCGGGTCGCTCAGGCTCTCCAGGATGCTGCGGTCCAGGCCTATCTCGCGCCCCTCGATCACGAAGTGCAGGTCCTTGTTGCTTTTCTTGGCCAGGGCCCGCACCGAGCGCTGAAACCGGTCAGCGATGGCGTCGAACGGCATCAGGCGGACCTTCATCACCTCGTCGTGCAGGGCGCGCAACAACTTGGCGGTCTCGGTCACCGCCTCGTTCAGCGGGTCCGACGCCAGGTCCCGGCCGATGTTCAGGAGCCGGTTCTTGTTGGTGATCAGCTCGCCGGTCAGGTTGACCAGGTGGTCCAAAAGCTCGGTCTTGATCCGCACGCTGCTGACCTCAAGCTCTTTGGCACGCTCTCCCTCTGCCGGCGCCGCCGGCGCTGCAGTCTGCCCCGCCTGGGCGGCCTGGGCGGCCTGATCGGGCGCGGCGGCCGGCTCCGGTTGGGTGACCTGCGCGGGCGCGGAACCCGGCTCCGGCCGGGCTCCCGGTTCCGGAGCGGCGGGAGGGGCCGCTTGCTCGGCCCCAGGTTGGCGGGGCGGGGCAGGGGGCGCCGGGGTGTAGCTGGAAAGCCGCTGGGGAAGGTCGCCTGCGGAGGCACGCGGCTCGCGGTCTGCCTCCAGGTCGACGAGCATCCGCGCGATGACGTCGCTTCCCTCAAGGAGCAGATCAGCAATTGCCGACTCGAAGCGCAGACTCGCGTCCCGGACCCGGATCATCAGGTCCTCCATCCGGTGCGCCACCTCGACGACGTCGCTGTACTCCATGGACGCAGCCATCCCCTTCAGGGAGTGGGCTCCCCTGAAGAGGGTGTCGATCCCCGCGCGGTCCTCGGGAGACTCCTCGAGTGCGACCACCGTCTCGTTGATCGTCTTCAGGTATTCCCGGGCCTCGGAGAGGAACAGGTTGCGGTACTGCGACATATCCATGCTGTTATGCCTCGCTGACGTCCTTGAGCACTTGGGCCACCAACTCCGGATTGAACGGTTTCAGGATGAAGGCCTTGGCGCCGGCCTCGTTTGCCGCCACGGTGAACGGTTCCTGCCCGACCGCGCTGCACATGACGACGCGGGCCGCGGGATCGAATACCATAATTTCCTGGAGCGCCTCGATGCCGTTTTTGTTGGGCATCACGATGTCGAGGGTGGTCAGGTCGGGGCGGAATTCCCGGAACCTGGCGACCGCTTCGTTGCCGTCCGACGCCTCAGCTACCACCTGGTACCCCTGCTGTTCGAGGAGGTCGCGGAGCATCTTTCTCATAAAGAGCGAATCGTCGACTATCATGACCGTACCGGCCATCGGGAAACCTCCTGGGGTGCTGCCTCTATCGTCTTCTCGTTACTGTGCGGCTGCCGCGGGGGCGAGCTCCCGTTCCAGGGCGCTCAGCAGCGGCTCCACCTTGAACAACCGGAATTTCCCCTGCTCGGTCTCCACAATTTCCGCCGTCAGCTCGTCCTCGCCCGGGGTACGCGATACTACGGAGCTGGCGGGGATCACGCAGGCGACCCCGTCGACCAAGAGCGCGAGGCTCGCGATCCGGGTGTCCAGCACGAGCACCTTCCCCTGGCCCCGGGTGCGCCGCCCCCGCCCCAGGTAGAGTCCCAGGTCCACCAGGGCCGTGAGCGTGCCGTGGAAGTTGATCAACCCGGCGAAGTAGCCGGGAACCTTGGGTATCGGGTAGCTGGGCGGCGGCTCCATAACCTCGGCCACCTCCTGCAGGTTGAGCGCGAACCCCTCACCGGCCAGGGTGAAGAGGAGCAGACGTTCCTCCATCACAGCCCCTCGCCGTCGCCGGTCGGCTTCGCCTCGTCGATCCGGAAGCGCTCCACCGATTTCAGGAGCTCCTCGGCCAGCTTGCCGAGTTCCTGGGTCTGGTACACCATCTCCTCCATCGCGGCTGACTGCTCTTCGGTGGCCGCCGAGACCTGCTCGGTGGAGGCGGCGTTGTCCTCGGCGACCTTGGCGATCTCATCCACCATGGCGACCATCTTCTCGGCGCCGGTCGTCTGCATCTGCGACAGGTCGGCGATGCTGTTGGCCTTGCGCTCGGTCTCGACGACGGTGGCGAGGATCTGCTGGAACGACTCGGCCGTGGTGTCGAGGTTCTTCTTGCCGGCGCCGATGCTGCGGGAACTGTCGGTGATGGTCTCCTGCAGGCGGCGGCTCTCGACCTTGACCACGTCGATCATCTCGACGATGTCGGTGGCCGATTTGGCGCTGGTGTCGGCGAGCTTGCGCACTTCCTCTGCGACCACCGCAAACCCCTTGCCGGCCTCGCCGGCCCGTGCCGCCTCGATGGAGGCGTTGAGAGCCAGAAGGTTCGTCTGGCGCGCCAGGTCGACGATGAAGTCGGCCACCTTGCCCACCTGCTGCAGCTTCGAGTTCAGGTCCATGAACTGCATGCTGATGAGCTCGACCGAATCGAAGAAGCTTTTCATGCGCATCAGCGAATCGTTGGCCAGTTCGCCGCCGCGCTTCGCGGTGAAGCTGGTCTCGTGGGCGGCCTTGGCTGTCTCCTTGGCGCGGCGCGCCACCAGATCGACCGAGATCGCCATGTCGTGGATCACCTTGGAGCTCTTGGTGAGCATCTCCGCCTGGTTCTCGGCGCCCAGCGAGATCTGCTCGATGGCCTGGGCCACCTCTTCCGTGGAGGCGTTCACCTCGAGCGCCGAGGAGGAGAGGGTGCGGGAGCTTTCCGAGACCCGCTCGGAGGTGTACCGGATCTGGCGCACCAGGGCCCTCAGGCTCTCCAGCATCTCGTTCACCGCGTTGGCCAAATCGTGAGTCTCGTCGGGAAAGCGCGAGGCGGGGATTTCGACGTCACGCGCCAGGTCGCCCTGGCTGATCCCCTCGGTGGCGCCGCGCAAGAGCAGGATGTTCTTCGTGAAGCGCTTGGAGAAGAAGGAACCCAGGATCAGCCCGATGGTGAGCGCGACCACATAGGAGAGGATCTGCGTGATCTCCGGGGAGTAGTCCAAAAGCTTCACCCAGCCCGGGATAAACGCCACGCAGGCGATGACGGCCAGGAAACCGAGGATGAATTTGTACCCGATCTGGATATACATGGTCTGGGAACTCCTTTTGTTACAACGTTCGACAAAAAAGACAAAAAATGAAGGCGAAAGGTGAGCTGGCGCAAAAATAAGACCTGTAAAAGGCCGGTTCTTCCGGCACCTTGGGGGGCGCCCCTTCGGATCACACCACCCGGTAGATCCGCTCCACGGCACAGACGGTGCGAAAGCGCCTGCGGGCCGAGCCGAAGAGGGACTCGGACTTGCCCAAAACCAGGATGCCACCGCTTTTGAGCGCGTCGGCGAACCCGTTCAGGATGGTCTCCTGGGTGCCGCGCTCGAAATAGATGAGCACGTTGCGGCACAGGATCAGGTCGCACTCCTCCGGTGGCGCCGCGTCGTTCAGGTCCGCCCGGGAGTACTCGACCAGCGAGCGGATTTCCCGGCTCAACCGATAGCGCTCCCCCTCGCGGGTGAACCAGCGCTGCAAAAGCTCGGGCGGCACTTCGGCCAGCCGGTCGGGATGGTACAGGGCGTTTCGGGCCGTTTCCAGGGTGGGGGCGTCCACGTCGGTCCCCCGGATGCAGGCGCCGTCGGCGGCGAGCGCTTCGGGGAACCGTTCCCGCATGATGATGGCCAGGCTGTAGGGCTCCTCGCCGCCGGCACAGCCGACGCTTGTGATGCGGATGCCCCGGGCGCTGCAGCGCTCCTCCAGGAGCTTGGGCAGGATCTCCCGGGAGAGCTTGTCGAAGGTCGAGGGATTTCTGAAGAAATGCGAGACGTGGATGGTGAGCACCCTGAGCAGGTGTTCCAGCTCGCTTTGATTGCGGGATAACAGGGCGCCGTAAGCTTCGGGCGACGGCGACTGCGTGGCCCGGATCCTTATGTTGATGCGCCTTTTGACGCACTTGTCCTTGTAGCCGTCCAGGGTGAAGCCGCATTGGGACTTAAGGATCCTGCCTATGCTCTCGAAGGTCTCGGGGGAGATATCCGGATCGCCGGCGTGCGGCAGGGGGGTCAGCATGGGGTGGTGCCGCTTAGGCTTGGCGCGGGGTAACGCGCTCCTGGTACAGTCGGGGACATCGGGAACCTCTGTGGAAGTGCAATCGGGCGCCGGCTGGAGTCAAAAATCCATAACAAATTCCGCGGGAAAAGTCAATTGTGGCGGGGGTTCGGGCAAAAGAAAAGCCCCGCCGGTTGGGCGGGGCTTCGTGCCGCGTCTCGCTAGGAGGCGAGGTACTGGGCGATCTTATCGGTCAGCGTGCCGTAGATCCTGCGGCACTCCGCCTCGTCCCGCTCGAGGAGCGTGACCCTGAAGCCGAGCAGGCTCGTGTTGAAGGAGGAGAGTGGCACCACGCAGATGCCGGTGTGGGCCAGGATGTAGTAAACGAAGCGCTTGTCCGGGGCGACCCCGGGCACGTTCACGATCCCCTCCACCAGCTCGCGCACCTCCTTGTTCTCGATGGGGAGGCTCTGCCGGTCGTTGAGCACCCCTTCCTTGAAGGGGACCGCCATGTAGAAGGCGCCGTTGGTGCGGTTGACGGCAAGCCCCGGCACCTTTTTCAAGGCGTCGTAGGTGATGTTGCTCATCCGCTCGTAGCGCTCGATGCGCTCCTTCAGGTAGACCTCGTATTGCGGGTGCTTCATGATGGCCGGCAGGCAGCGCTGCGGCAGCGTGGTCGAGCAGACCTCGTTCATCTTGGCCGAGAGGATCGCGTTCACGAACTTCTTGAAGCGCGGGTCGCGGTCGCCGTTGTAGACCTCGATCCAGCCGCAGCGGGAGCCGGGCCAGGGGAGTTCCTTGGAGATCCCCTTCATGGCGATGGCCGGCACGTCGCCGATCAGGTCGGAGATGGGCACGGTCTTCTCGCCGTTATAGACGATGTTGCTGTACACCTCGTCGCAGATGATGAAGAGGTCGTAGGCCTTGGCGATCGCCACGATCCGCTTCAGGACTTCCGGCGGGTAGACCATCCCGGTCGGGTTGTCCGGGTTGATCATCATGATCCCGGAGATCTGCGGGTTGTATTTGACATGGCACTCGAGATCCTCCATGTCGGGATACCAGTTGTCCTCGGGCTTCAGCCGGTAGCAGACGGGGATCGCGTTGGCGTGGGATGCCTCGCCGATGGAGTGGGTGGTGTAGGTGGGGGAGGGCATCAGGACCCGGCTCTCCGGCCTCAGGTTGCCGTACACCTTGGCGATGGCGTCGCCCAGTCCGTTGAAGAAGATGATGTCGTCCGGGGTGATCTGCGCGCCGCCCCTGCGGTTGGTGATGCCGCAGACGAACTCGCGGGTTTCCAGGACGCCGCGGGTCGGGCAGTAGGCGTAGCTGTCGTCGTGCATCGCCTCGGTCGCCACGATCTCCTTCATCCAGGCGGGGATCACCTCGCCCTTGACGATCGGGTCACCGATGTTTTCCCAGTTGATCTTCACTCCGAAGCGCTGCACCTTCTCGGCTACGGTGACGATGTTCCTGATTTCGTAGGTGAGCTCTCCCGCTCCGGGAGCGACTATCTCGTTGCGCATCTCTTTCCTCCATCAAAAAAGTTTGGTATGAGTAAAATTCCCGGTAGCCGATACAACGAAAAAAGGCCGTGGGTGTCCCCCACGGCCTTCAGTCAAAATTAATTGTTGAATCAGCAGTGGCGGCTCCGTTAAGGTCTGGCCGCTGCTGCCGATGTGTGGATTTTGCCACTCAATGTAACGTTGTTCGTATTCATGGTTAGCTCGAATATCATGGGGGTGGGTGAATGTCAACTTTTTTCCGTTAGCGCTGCATCAGGGAGAAACGGTGAGCCTGCCGTCGCCGTCACGCCAGCGAAACCAGCCGGCGGGACGCTCCAGGCGCGCCCAATCGCTCGCCACCTGGACCACCCGGACCTGCTGGTCCCGGGTCAGCGCGCCGTTCTCGGCGCTCCCTTCGCGCGGCGCAGCGCGCAGCGCATAGAGCCCCTTCTTCAGGCCGGGCAGCACCCGGACCACCCTGCCGGGTAGAAACTCGTCCCAGCTGCGATACTCCCAGGTGCGGGCCGCCTCGACCCACCCCTCGCGCCCGGCGCTGTCCCAGGCGAGCTGCAGCCAGTTGCCCCGGGTGGCGTGCACCGCGATGATGGGCGTCTGCCGGTCGCCCGCCAGGCGAGGCAGTTGGCCGAGTCCCAGTTCGGCGATCCTCTGCAGGCCCGGTTCGGCGTAGACCGGCAGCGGGGCCTCTTCGGCGCCAGGGACCGGCTGCGCGGCCAGGATGCCGCAGCCGCTGTAGGGGCGTGGCGGGGGCGGCGCGGCCTGGACTTGGGCGGCAACCAGGGCGACAAGGAGAATGGCGAGCGGCAAGACGGCGCGCAGGCTAGGCAAAGTGCGCCTCCAGTTCCTTCAGGTAGCGGGCCGCCTCGGCGGTCCCTTCCTCGGGGGCGAACCCCCCCTTCTCCGCCTCGGTCAGCGGCAAGTATGGTCCGGCCTTGGCCTCGAAGAAGATGGTTCCCTCCTCGAGGGAGACGGCGGTGTGGAAGACGCCGTGCGGCAGATCGATTGCGACCCTGTCGCCACCGGCCTTGAGAAGCACGGTCGCGGCGACCTTGCCGTCCGGATCGAAGGTCACGACGCCCAGGGTGCCGCGCAAAAGGACGAAGGCCTCGTCCTTCTCCGGGTCCAGGTGGCGGTGGGGCCGGATATAGGAACCGGGCTCGATGCCGTTCAAGAGGCGGTGGCAGGCCGACTCATCGCCGCTATGCAGGTTGTGGTTCTTTCTCTTGCGGGGGGCGCTGCGGGCGGACTGGGTGACGGCGTCCAGGAGCGCTTGGTCGACGACCTGCATGTTACGCCTCCACCAGCGCGTACTCGTTGCCGTCCGGGTCGGCGATGACGGCCATGGTACCCCAGGGGGTGCGCTCCAGGGGCTCGGTGAAGCGGGCTCCCTTCTCGGTGAGCATGGCGCAGAACTCTTCCAGTCCCTTCACGGTGAGGGTGATCCCGGTGTGGCGGCCTACCAGTTTCTCCGCGTCGTCGTGCAGCGCCCTGGCTATTCCCAGCGTGGTCCCCTGTCCCGTGAGGAACTCCATCATGAACTCGGTCTCCTGGCCGGCAGGCAGGGCCAGCCACTCCCGGTAAAACACCCGGGCGGCAGGGAAATCGCGCACGAAAACGACCACGTTCTTCATTTTTTCTACCATGAAAACCACCTTAAATGATATGTTGTGACAGCGTTTTAATACATAGCAGAGAGGGCGGGCGCTGGCAAGCTGTTATTGACGGCCGCGGCGCTGTGTGAGCCTTCGCGGAGGGAAATCGTGGGACAGTCGTTTGTACCGCGGGAGGTGTACGTGGCCTCCTCCTATATGGCGCCGGTCGGCCGCTTCAACGGGCGCGAGCGGGAGGGGCTCAGCTTTCTCGAGATGGCCGAGAAGGCGGGCGAGGTCTTTGCCGGCAGCAGGCTGAGGCGCAGCGACGTCGACGCCGTCGTGGTCGGCTGTCAGAATCCGGTTGCCTTCTCGGGGGTGGACAACACGGCCGCCAAGGTGGCCGGGGTGCTCGGCATCTCGGGGGCCAAGTCGGTCCTCATCGACACCGCCTCCTCCTCGGGGGCCTCGGCGCTCGAGTACGCCTATCTGCAGATCGCCTCGGGGCGCTGCGACCACGTGCTGGCGCTCGGGATACAGAAGATGAGCGACGTCCCGACCGCCCAGGCCACCCGGATCGTGGCTGGCGTTATCGACCGCGACGAGGCCGAGTTCGGGCTCACCATGCCGGCCTGCGGGGCCCTGGTGGCGCGCGCGCTCATGGAGCGCCTGAAGCTCTCCGACGAGGAGTGGACCGCCTTCTCGGCGCTTTTGACCCAGCGCTCGCACCGCTTCGCCGCGAGGAACCCGGACGCCCACCTGAACTTCGAGATCCCCATCGAAGAATACTACCGCCAGATCGTAACCGGCAAGAACTACCGCTACTGGGGCCCCTTGCGCTACCACGACTTTTGCCCCATGTCGGACGGGGTCGCGGCGGTCCTTTTGAGCGCCACCCCCCACGAGGTGATCGTCTCCGGCGTCGGCAGCGCCACCGACATCCCGACCATCGCGGACCGTCCCTACTTTTACTCTTTCCCGGCCACGGTGCGCGCCGCCGCCGAGGCCTACGCCATGGCGGGGATCAAGGATATCACCGGCTTCGCCGGAAAGATCCACGTCAACATGCACGACCCCTTCAACGGTTTCGGCCCGGTGAACATGGTGGACCTGGGCTTCGTACCCCGGCGCCGCATGGTCGAGGTGCTCTTAAACGACGAGCTTACCGGCATCGAGGGGAGCTTCCCCACCAACATCACGGGCGGTCTCAAGGGGCGCGGCCACCCGCTGGGTGCCACCGGCATGATCCAGATCGTGGAGAACCACCGGCTCATCAGCTCCGGCGCCTTCCAGATGGGGCTCGCCCACTCCATCGGCGGACCGATCAACAACAACGTGGTGACGCTTTTGGAGCGCAGCAGCCACTACCGTAACCGTCCCCGTCCCGAAGTGAAAAGATGGGGGCTGCCGCAACTTGGACACATGAAGCCCAAGCAGGTGAACGTGGCCGAGCTTTTGGCCGGGCAGGGGGTGGTGGAAGGCCGCTTCGTCACGGCGACCACCCGCTTCAACTTCAAAACGGGCGAGCCGGAGGGGACCATCATCATCGTCTCCTGCGCGGCGGAGTCGGGGCGCTACTCGTTCCTGTTCGGCATCGGCGGCGAGCACTACCAGGCTGTGGCCGGCCTTGCCGCAGGCGACGGGGTGAGCCTCGAGCGCTCCGGTGACCAGATCCTGGTGAACCGTATCCCGGTACGCCGCTTCTACCAGCGGACCCTGAACGGCATGCTGGAGTTGGCCGGCAACGGCTGGAAAAAAATTACCCGCGGTACTGGCGGCGCAGGAACCGGCGGAGCGGGCGCCGCCAGCGCGACTGGCGGAGCTGGACCCGGCGAGACCGCAACGACTGACTGACGCTTTGGCTTGACAGCTGTGCTCTCATAGGTATAGTGGGGCCCCCCCGGCGTTTCTTGGGGAATTCAAACGACGGAGACAGTAAATCCCCGTGCCGTACGCCTTCATCAAACGATTGACCGTGATAGCTCTTCCCGCGGGGCTGCTCGTCGCAGCCTTCGTCGCACTGCACCGAGTCCCCCAGCTCCCGGCCCCGCAGCGGGAACTGGCGACCTATGCGCCCTACCTCGCCCTGGCCGGCGGCCTGGGGCTCAGCCTGGCCTTCAACCGGGGTCGGGTCTTCTTCGCCCTTATCCTGCTCGGCGGATTTTACCTGATACAGCGCAACCTGATGACCCATGGGCTGGCCGAACCGGTTCCGCGCGGGCTCTTCCTGCTCTTTTCCGTGCTGGTCCCGCTGAACCTCTGCCTGTTCTGCTTCATGCGCGAGCGGGGCATCTTCAGCCACGCGGGGAGGCTCAGGCTCGGCTTTCTCGGCGTGCAGGCGGTGGCGCTGTACTGGGTGCTCAGGTTCCGGCAGGATTACACCGCGCTTCCCGAGCTGATCGCCCGTCCGGTAGTGCAGGGGAAGTTCCTCGCCGGTTTCCTCTTGCCGCAGTCGGCGCTTTTCCTTTTTCTGGTGGCGGATCTTTTGGTACTTATCCGGGTGCTCAAGAGGCGCCTTCCCATCGACGTCGCCATCCTCGGTTCCCTGGTCGCGCTCGGCATCGCCTTTAACCGGGCCGACACCGAGTTCGCCCCGCCGCTCTTTGTGACCGCGGCCGGCTTGCTCCTCATCATCGGCGTGCTGCAGGATTCGCACAGCATGGCCTTCACCGACGACCTGACCGGGCTTCCTTCGCGCCGGGCTCTCAACGAGCAGGTGATGGGGTTGGGGCGCAACTTCGTGGTGGCGATGCTCGACGTCGATCACTTCAAGCGCTTCAACGACACCTACGGTCACGACGTGGGGGACCAGGTGCTGAAGATGGTGGGGACGAAGATAGCTGCGGTAAAGGGGGGAGGGCGGCCCTTTCGCTACGGTGGCGAGGAGTTCACCATCCTGTTCCCGCGCAAGGCCCTGCAGGAGGTCACCCCGCACCTGGAGGAGTTGCGCCAGACGATAGCCGACTACCAGCTCTGGCTCAGGGGTGCGGACCGTCCCAAGGAGAGCGAGCAGGGAAAGGCGCGGCGCTTGGCCGGCTCGGGAGCCGGCAAGTCCACCTCGGTTACCATCAGCATCGGGGTGGCCGCCTCAAGCGATACGCTCAGGAACCCGGACGAGGTGATCAGGGCGGCCGACAAGGCGCTCTACCGAGCCAAACAGCGCGGCCGTAACCAAGTCGCCAGCTAGAGAGCGGCGATCCACTATTGCAACCGCTCCGCCTGGGGGAGCGGTTGCCGTGCAGCCGATGCTCGTTCGGCCAAGGTCCCGCATGAGCCGTGTCGGTAGGGACGGTTTGACATACAACAAGGAGGCAGCACCGCATGTTCAAAATCCTCGGAGTGATCTTTCTGCTCTTCATCGTCCTCTTCGTCGCCATTATCATCGAGGAGACCTTCCTGGGCGGGCGCCGCCGGCGCCGTTTGGAGCAGCAAGCCCGCCAGGCCCAAGAGGCCGAAGTAGGTAAGCCCTAGTCTTCCGACCCCGTGGCCGTCTCCCTTTTTTGTTGCCATTATCGCCGGTCTGCCCTGCGTGCCTGAGAAAACAGCCATAGCGGTCAGCCCCTCTCTTCCTGGGGCTGACCGGGGCGGACCCTCGCCGGCATCCTCCACCTTGGGCCAGCCCCACCGGATCATTCCGCACCTAGAACCCTTGCTGCATTTCATATTCCCCGCGTCGCCCACACCTTTATTCGTGGCCAAAGATAGCGAGTCTCGCCCTTGCAGGCCATTAAGACCACCTTGATCCTGTGTATTTTAATCCTACAAGGTCTGGTAATGGCTTGACATATTGTAATTAGCTGGAGTAATTTAGCTACCGTTAATGGCGCCCTTGGAGTATTAGACGCTACCGCTTTGCCGTCTTGTTGGTTTGCTGTAATTAAAGTTTGGCGTTATCCCTGGGTTCGTGTCAGTAACTGGACGGCGATACTGAGCTTGCGGCAGTAGCTGGGCTATTGTTTGGACACCTAAAGAGTGTGTGCGCAAGGCTGAGTAGGCATTAAGTTGTGTTTTAAGTGTATGGAGACTGGGGGTGTCGCGGTAGGGCATCCGGATGCTGAACCGGTTTGAGGATCCGATGGAAAGGAAAACGAAGCTCATCGCCATCGTCGGCAGTTACCGCAAGGGTGGCATGATCGATCGGACCGTGGACGAGATGTTGGCGGCTGCCCGGGAAGCGGGTGCCGAAACCACCAAAATCTACCTGACCGATATCCGCATCGAGTTCTGCACCAACTGCCGGCTCTGCTCACAGCAGGATGGCGCGGCGCGAGGCGTCTGCCCCATTGCGGACCAGATGAATGACGTGCTGGACCAGGTCGAGGCCTCCGACGGCCTCATCCTGGCTTCGCCCACCAACTTTGCCACCGTCACTGCCCTGATGAAACGGTTCATCGAGCGGCTGGTCTGTTACGCCTACTGGCCCTGGGGGATGCCCGCCCCGAAGGTGCGCAATGAGCAAATGCCGCGCCGAGCGGTGCTGGTGGCGTCTTCGGCGGCTCCGGCCTTCCTGGCCCGCTGGGCGACTTCGTTGGTGAAGCTGCTGAAGCAGGCGGCCCGCCTGCTCGGGGCCCGTACCATCGGCGTGCTGTTCATCGGGCTTGCCGCCTGCGAGGAGCGGCAGGCGCCGGATGAGCGCGTCAGAAGACGGGCACGGTTATTGGGGGCGAAGCTTGCCGGAAAGGATGTCTAGGCGGGAAACGATGTGGGCCTCAAAGTCGAGTCCTTGGCGGTGCAGGTGTTTGGAACGTGGCCGCAGCTTTGGTGGGCGGTCCAGTTGGAGCCGTCTCCCAGGAGGCGACTTACTACATTCAAGTGAGGTTGTATGGTAATACAGGGTGCCTTCATGCATGTAAAGGATTCGGTGACCGCAGACGGGTTCCTGAAGTTTTTGGCCGATGAGGCTCCGGCTGGGCACTATTTCGTAGCTCAGCCGCCGCCGGGGATCATTATGACCGCCGCAATAGACTGGCGGGTCATCGTGCCCGACAACGCCGCCGCCGCTGCTTTGGCGAGCGCGCTCTGGACCGGCTACGAGTCGATCGTGATCCCGCAGGGCAAGGAGGAGAAGCTTGGACGGCCTGGAATCTTCCTCCAGATCAAGAACGTGAGAGGGGCCTGCGACCAGTTCACCTTGGGAAAGGATATCGAGACCAAGGACGGGCTCCTGCATCGGATGAAAGAGAGCGTCTCCGTGCTCTCCTCCCGAAGCAGCGATGCCGTGAAGAAGGAGATCGAGCGCACCAGCGCTTCGGATTACTGGGCCCAGATCTAGCTGGCGCCGCGGTATCCAGGCTCGGGCTTCGAACCTCGGGCCGCCAAACCTGACCGGCAGTACCTGATCCGGCTCCGGTTCCACCGTCATACCTTTCCGATCACTCGCCATTCCCGTATCCAACAGTTGTGCCACCACTGAAAAGCCCCATCTCCTCACCAGATGAGAGAGATGGGGCGTCAACCTTCCGCGGACCTTGCGTGATCCCGCCCTTAGCCGTGCACCGACACACGTGGCATCATTTGATCGACGGCTGCGGCGTTTTGTCGGAGCTCGCCGGGAGCACCGGATAATCCACCTTCGGCTGCCTGCCGGTCAGGGACCCCAGGAAGACGGTGATGTCGTCAGCCTCGGCTTTGCTGAGCGTGATACCGAGCTGGGACGATCCCATCACCTTGACCGCCTCGTTAAGTTTCCAGACCTTGCCTGAGTGGAAATAGGGCGCGGTCAGTGCGACGTTGCGCAGCGAGGGCGAACGGAAAACGTAGTTGTCGCTCGACGTGTTGGTGACCTTGAAGCGTCCGGTGTCGCCTGTCGGGCGTATCTCTGCTGAAGGGGCCGCTACCACCCCGAACGGGAAGTAGCCGCTGCCGCCTACATTGATCCCTCCGTGGCAGGCGGCGCACCCTTTGCCGATGAAGGTGGCGAGCCCTTTCTCCTCGGCTGCGGTGAGGGCCTTGCGGTCTCCTTTGAGGTAGCGGTCAAAGGGGGCAGCGGGCGTGATCAGCGTCGCCTCGAAGACTTCGATCGCCTTTGCCATGTTGTCGAAGCTCACCGGGTCGCGGTCGCCGGGGAAGGCCTGCGCGAAGAGCTTCGGGTAGCCGGGGATGCTCTTCAGCGTCGCCACCGTGTGCTCCGGCGTGTTGTTCATCTCGACGCCTGCCTGCACCGGCCCCTTTGCCTGGGCTTTCAGGTCCTCGGCCCGTCCGTCCCAGAACTGGGCGATGTTGAACACGGCATTAAGGACGGTCGGTGCGTTGCGCGGCCCCTTCTGCCAGCCGTGGCCGATGGAGGTCTCCTGGAGGTCGATGCCGGCGAGCCCCACGTTGTGGCAGGTATTGCAACTGATAAGAAAGGACGACGACAGGCGCGGGTCGAAAAAGAGTTTCTTGCCGAGATCGAGTTTCGCCGGGCTGGCCGGGTTCCCTTTGAGTGCAGGCGCCTTGCTGGGAATCGGCTTGAAGAGTGCCTGAGCCTTTTTCCTGGTGTCATTCTCACCCCAGGCCAACGCAGTGCAAATGCAGAACCCCAACGATATAACTGTCAGGTGACGGGCGATGCGGCTTTTCTGGTTCATGTTTTTCCCCCCTTACTGTTAGCTAAGGCAACCCTAATTGAGTCTATAGTTTGCCTGCTGCTTGTCAACGTGTAGGAGAAAAGATTAGGGGAACTCCTGGTGGAGCTCCCCTGAGTGAACTGCTATTTCTTGCTGCAACCGTCGCAACCGGATCCGCAACAATGTCCTTTCTTCTTCCAGAGTGAGTGGTAGAGCAGATAGCAAGCACCCGACAGTATGACTGCGGCTATGATCAGGTCCGAAATTCCCATTTTCATCCTCCCAGCCCAAGGAGTCTTCCCCCCTGGTAGATAATGGCCGCCGCGCTCCAGGCCAGCACCATCTGATATCCGAACGCAACGCCGTACCATTTCCAGGTGCCGAATTCGTGCACCATGGCGGCCGCGGCCACCACACACGGCATGTAGAGCAGGACGAACACGAGGAAAGCGTAGGCGGCCAGCGGGGTGAACTGTTTCTTCAGCTCCTCCCTGAGCGGCGAGCGCTCCGCCGTTTTGGCGGCGTCCTCGTCGGCGGAGATGCTGGAGATCCCGAAGGTCGACGAGATATTGGTCCCCGCCTCTCGGAACGCCTTGGCCAGGCCCGAGCCCGTCTCCTGTAGGTCCTCGATGAAGGTCGGCTTCTGGGCGACTTTCTCTGCCTCTTTCTTGACGTAGATCTCGCCCATGGTCCCCACCACGATTTCTTTGGCGACCAGACCTGCGATGAGCGACGAACTCGCCTCCCAGTTGCCGAAGCCAAGCGGCGCGAGTGCCGGTGCCACCACCGCTCCCACCTGGCCCAGATAGGAATCCCGCTTGTGCTCGACGCCCCAGGGGAGGTTCAAGAGGAACCAGACCATGATCGAGACCGCCAGGATGTAGGTCCCCGCCTTGACCAGGAAGTGTTTCCCCTTTTCCCAGGTGTGGATCATGAGGCTCTTCAGCGAGGGGACCCGGTACGGCGGAAGTTCCATGATGAACATCGGGGCGTCGCCGCGGAACAGGGTCTTCTTGAAGATGAATCCCATCATGATGGCCAGCAGGATGCCCATAACGTAGAGGGACCAGAGCACCGTGCCCCCCCTGGTGGGAAAGAAGGCGCCGATGAAGACGACGTAGACCGGCAACCGGGCGCCACACGACATGAGCGGGACGAGCAGCGCGGTGAGCGCCTTGTCGCGCGGGTTTTCCAGGGTGCGGGTCGCATAGATGGCCGGCACGTTGCAACCGAAGCCGAGCAGCATCGGGATGAACGACTTGCCGTGCAGGCCGATGGAGTGCATGGCCCGGTCCATGACGAAGGCGGCGCGCGCCATATACCCGCTTCCCTCAAGGAAGGTGATGAAGAACATCATGGCGAAGATCATGGGGACAAAGACCAGCACGTTGCCGGTGCCGGCGATGACCCCGTCGGTTACGAGCGATACGGTCCAGTCCGGTGCGTGGATCAGCCCCAAAAGCGCCTCCGCCCAGTGCTTGAACGGACCGGAGATCATCGCCCCGATCCAGTCGGCGAAGGGCTTGGAAAGGTCAAAGGTCAGCTTGAACATGATCCACATGGCGCCCAAAAAGATCGGGATGCCGAAGACGCGGTGCAAAACGATGCGGTCGATCTTCTCGGTGATTTCGGTCTTCGGGAGTTCGGGCTTCTGGAGCACCTCGCGGGTGAGGCCGGTGGCCAGCGAGTAGCGCACCTCGGCGAGCACCGCCTCGAGGTCCTCGCCGTGCGCCCGCTTCAGATGTTGCAGGGCCTCTCCGAGCTGCGCCTCGTCGTTTAAGTTGGTCGTCTGCCGGACGTTGCTGTCGCCCTCCACAAGCTTCAAGAGGAGCCAGCGCTTCGGGTAGCGCTCCAAGAGGGCGGGGTGGCTGTGGTGCAGGATGCCCGCCATGAAATCGGTCGCAGTCTCGATGTCCTCGCCGTAGTTCAGCTGGTGCGGGACATGCGCCGACAGGTCCTCCATGGTCGCGACGGCAGTGATCAAGAGCTGGTCCAGGCCGCTCTTCTTGGTGGCCGAGGTGGGGATCACCTTGATGCCGAGCATCTTTTCCATCCCCGCCACATCGATCCGGTACCCCTTGGACTGCGCCTCGTCGTAGATGTTGAGTGCCATCACCACGGGGATGCCCAGTTCCATGAGCTGCACGGTCAGGTAGAGGTTGCGCTCCAGGTTGGTCGAGTCCACCACGTTGAGGATCAGGTCCGGGCGCTCGTCCACCAGGTAATCTCGGGCGATGATCTCCTCCTGGGTGTAGGGGGAGAGCGAATAGGTGCCGGGAAGGTCCACCAGGCGGATCCTGGTCCCTTCGTAGTCGAAGGAGGCCTCTTTCTTCTCGACCGTGACGCCCGGCCAGTTCCCCACGTGCAGCCGCGACCCGGCGATAGCGTTGATCAGGGTGGACTTCCCCGCGTTCGGGTTCCCCGCAACGGCGATGGTCAGGGTGCGCTTCTCCACCGGGCGCAGTGTGCCCCGCTGCGTTGCGGTCTCCGTAACTGGCGCCTGCTGCTCCTTGACTGCTGTCCGACTGCTCATCCCAGCACCTCCACCGCGATCCCTTCCGCCTCGTTCTTGCGAAGCGAAAGGTTGTAGCTCTTGATAAACACCTCGATCGGGTCGCCCATCGGGGCCACCTTGACGACCTTCACCTCTTCTCCCACCAGCACGCCCATGTCCATGAGACGCCGCTTCAGGGGGCCGATCGCCCCGATGGACAGGATGCGCCCCTTTTCTCCCGGCTTAAGCCTCGCCAGATTCATCGTCCCACCTCCTTGATCAGAATTTTCATCGCCAGGCCGCGGTCCACGGCTATTCTCGATTCGTCGATTTTCAAAAGGATCGGGCTGCCGTTGTTCAGCATCTGAACCGTTTTGCCGACCCTCAGTCCCATGTCCTCCACGCGACAGTCGCATTTGCTCCGCTCGCTGCAGCAGGAACCGCCGGCGGCGGAAAGCCTGATCTCTGCGATTTTGCCTTCTTGGCCGATGCTTAGTAGTCCCAGGGGTATCATGGAACCTCCTTTTTTTGATTGTTGTGCCGTCCGGACCCACGGCCGACATCGAGTCCGGGCCTGCGCCTGACGCTCGGCGCTCCGTGCCGCGAGTACTGGATATGCAGAGGCAGGGCGGACGCACCGTTCGATGAGCCGACCGGGGGACCGGATGACCTTCCGTGAAATTGTCGGTTGGTATTTGTTTGGTGGCTGGCTGACGTCGTACTGGAGGGACGGACGTTTGCTGGCTGGACCCCATGGCGGGGCGATGCTTGCGTAGCGATTTACTTGGTGAGGATGAGCTTTCCGTTGCTGGTGACGCGCAGCAGGTATTCGGCGCCGGCGTGGAGGATCACCAGCTCCTTGACGCTTCCCATGAGCTCCGCGGACGTTGTGAAATTGGCTCTTGAGGCAGTGGCGCGCTTAACTGGCGCGGGCTTCGATTCGCTGCTGGCGGGGTGAGTCATGGAACCTCCTGTTGCTGCTCTAGTGAATGAGTGCGGCTGAAACCGCACAAAGCTGCTCCCTCGCAGGTTGCGCAGTAGGCGGGGATGCATGTCGCGTTGGCTATGCTTATCGCTGCTTCTCTCTCGCGAGCCGAGGCGCTTGAGGAAATTACCAGCGCATCGAGCTCTGCAATCCTTGAAGCCATCGCAAGGGTCGGTTCGTGGAGAAACCATAGGTCAAAGCCTGCCCGTGCGGCCGATTCTCGAAAGTTGCTGGTGAGAGCTTCCTTTCCGCCGATGAGGGCAACGCGCATCTCGTCTCCTTGGGGATGATATCCATTTTCATTTACCCGGCAGACCAATAGGCTCGCCGGTCTGCGTGACAACACATTTCACTATATTTTTTTTCGAAAAACCCCCAGGCACCCGGGGGTGGATCTTTGAGGGAGGGCCAGCAGGTTCCACTGAGCAGTAACTGAGTTTCGCTGAAGGTGGATTTGAAAGTTGAAATCGTTTATAGTCGCGCTTGGCATTTCTGTCAAGCATATTTTTGTGAAAATTTCGTCAGAAATAATTCACTGGGCATCGAAGCTCGGTAGGAAGTAGCTGGCGGCTCTTCCGGGCAGGCCGGCTCTCAGTTGGGCCACCCAAGTAGCACCTGACGTGTTTTTGTCACCGTTGCGGGCTTACGCGCACGATGTATTGAGTAAACGTGGACGAGGCGTGCGGCGTCTTAGTAGGGCGCTCCGCGAACGTAGTGGCAACATCGCGTGTTCCAAAAGGGAGGCACTGACTTGAGCGTGAATCGGGCAAGCAAGATCCGGGCATGGGCAGAATCTGGCGTTTCCTCTGATTGCCGGTATGCTTGGTGCTGTCGTGGAGGGATGGTGTTGATCTATAGCATTAGGGGGGAACAGTCATGAGGCTTCGTCCGATTGTCCTGGCGGCACTTGTTTATGCTTCGGTCGGTGCAGGTTGCGTGGCAGTTGACTCGCAGAACCGGCACACCGCCGTACCTGAAAACAGTCCGGGTGTCGTCGTCGGGTACCTCGGGAGCGCGGCGCTTCCCGATAGCGCGGCCTTGCTTCCTCCGCCCCCCGTTCCGGGTTCGGCCGCCCAGGCGCTTGACGCCGAAGTGAACCAGCGTGCGCTCGCCCTGCGCGGCGCTGAGCGCTGGAAACAGGCGACCCTGGATGCGGATTTGACCTTCCCTGAAGCGGCAGGAATCTTCTCCTGCGCGCTCGGTGCCCCTGTAACCGAACAAGATACTCCGCATCTCTATACGCTGCTGCACAGGACCCTCGCCGACGCCAGCAACGCCACCGACAAGGCGAAGCAACTCTACCATCGCACACGCCCCTTCCTGCTGAACGGGCAGGCCATCTGCACGCCGGAGTGGCAAACCCACATCGTGAGCACCGGCTCGTATCCTTCCGGGCACAGTAGCGTCGGCTGGGCCTGGGCGCTGATCCTGAGCGAACTTGCCCCCGAGCGCGGCGATGCCATCCTGGCGCGGGGGTTGGCCTACGGGGAGAGTCGCATCGTCTGCAACGTACACTGGCAAAGCGACGTTGTCGCCGGGAGAGTGATGGGGGCGGGCACGGTGGCGCGTCTGCATGCCGATCCCTCTTTTCGGTCCGATCTGGCCGCCGCCAGGACCGAACTGGCGGCACTGCGGGGCAGGGGGGCAAAGCCCCAGCGCGATTGCACGGCTGAAGCTGCCGCCCTCGGCAGGCAGTTGCAGGGTCCAGCTCGATAATGGGTTCTGGCGGAGGCATCCCGCCTTAAGAGGATGGGGCCGCAATTTTCGGCAGTGCCCCTGTGTCATGATATGAGAATCTTCCTGCTGCGAGCTCATGCCGGGGCCGGATGCTTCGCCAACCGAAACAGCCGGTCAGGCGGTTATAGCGGTGTTTCACGAGCCGTTGGTAGGGCAGGCGAAGTCCCATAATAACACCACGCACAAAAATATTGACAATCCGCACGTACACCCTTATAAACGATTTCAATTTTCAAAACCACTTTGACTCCCTCCTCCGCTAAGCCAGCCTTCAAGCCAGCCAATAAACCGGACAAAAAATAACAGTAGGATGTCGTTCCTGGCTCAATGAGCTGATGGCGCTCCGCGTGTGGCGCCTCGGCGCTCTCCGGGCCGCCCAAAGCCACAGGCAGCTTGTAGTGCGGGCTTTATTTCGTTCGCTGCACAGAGACGTTTAATGACTTGAGAAAACGTCCGATAACTGAGGGACCGCGGGGCAATTCACTGTCCAGTGGCCCATAACAGCAACACCAGGAGGAGTAGAGCATGTTGAGGAAGAAACTGTGGTTGGCAGGCGTTGTGATGTTGGGGAGTCTTTTCCTGGGCTCTGGCAGGGCGTTCGCCCTGCATCCGGAACTTCAGGTGCCGGAAAAGGTCGAGGCGAAGCACAAGGCTTGTCAGGAGATCATGCGGCTTGGCAACAAGTACAAGGTGGAGGGGCTCTTCACCAGGGAATTCGAAGAGGGAAAGGCCTCGTGCAGCCGCATGGATCTGGCGGCTGTTGTTCAGCTTTTGACCGAGAAAATGGCGGAAAAGGTGGTGAAGGAGGGACCCGGTGCGGTCGACAGGGAAGACTTGGCAGTCTTAAGCGACATCAAAGAGGATCTGCGCGCCGAGATGCTCCTCGTCGGCACCCGCGCATTCCAGTCGCGCTACGAGGATCTGGGAATCAGATTCACCGCGCTTACCAGGAACATCTCGCTAAGCGGTGGGTTGGTGGGAGTCCTCCAAGGGACCATCGGCAACAAACCGAAAGACTACGCCGATGTGGTCGGGCGCGGCGATCTGGTCTTCAACTTCAAGGTTGGCGAGCACACCATAGCTGTGGTCGATGTCGAGGCGACCGGCGGTGACGGCGTCGATGCCCGTCTTCACAACTTCGCCGTTCTGAACGGGGTGGCCGGTTCCACCGGCGACCGGGTCCGCTTTCGCGAGGCCTGGATCGAACACTCGGCCTTCAACGATCGCCTGCTGCTAACTGCCGGCAAGATCGACCTGTCCAACTACTTCGATTCCAACGTGGTGGCCAACAACGAAAACGGCCAGTTCCTGGCCGGCGCCTTCGTCCATTCCGCCATCCTTGGTTTCCCTGCCAACGGTCCGGGGTTGCGAGTCGAGGCGAAACTCGCCGAACCGCTCACCTTTGGGCTAGGTTACGGCAGCGGCGCTGCCGGCAGTGCTGACAGTTCGGATAGCGCCGACATACTCGACCACGGCTTCGCTATCGCGGAGCTGGGTTACAAACTGAAAATGGGCGAACTGGAGGGACACTACCGGATCTACGGGACGCTGGATGGCTCGCTTCCGGTACTGGATGCGGACAGCGGCCAACCTGCTGGCGACAAGCTGATGCAAAAAAATGCCAAGGGATTCGGGATAAGCCTCGATCAGCAGGTTACCCCGCAGCTGACCCTGTTCGCACGCTATGGTCAGCACGACAAGGACGTCTACGCCACCCGCATGGCCTGGAGTGCCGGTGGGCAGTACGCCGGTCTCTTCGAGAGACGCAAGGACGATGTGCTCGGCTTCGCCTACGGGCAGGTTCTGGCGGCCGGTGCCGTTGCCGACTCCCAGGAGAAACTGGCGGAGGCCTACTACAAGTTCAAGGTGAACAGCCAGATAGAAATCACCCCGGTGGTGCAGTATCTGATCAACCCGGCAGGGATCAGCAGCGCGGACAACGTGGTGGCGCTGGCGCTACGTACCCAGGTGAGCTTTTAGGAAGGATGCTGCAAGGTGAGAGCGGAAATGGATACGGGGCGCCGGTTGTCCGGCGCCCCGTATTTGTTTAGCTGCTTTTCAGCGGCCGGCGTGTGTCGCCGGGCCGGGATGACCCTAACGCGGGCCGGAAAGGGTGAAGCCGTCGAGCGGTTGCCAGGGGTGCCGGGAATGGTTCCGATGTGCAGCCTTGTCCCCGGCGTGGTGCTGCGTGGCGGCCTCTGCCTGTCGGCTCGCGCACTGCCGACTGTCGCCGCGGGAAAGAGTCGCGGCGCGTGCCAAGGCCTCTTTGCGGCGCCGGACCGGTGAGCGGTCGTCCCGGCCGATCATGAGCGCCACTGCCACCAGGAGGCATGCGACGGCGACCCAGGTCGCAGTCGGGGGATTGTTGGCCAGCACAAGGGGCAAAGGGAGCAACAACAGCACCAGGGCGGAGACTGCGGCAGAACCTTTCGTGCTACGTGGCATAGTCCAATTGAACCGTTTCATGCGACCTCCCGTGTTCGTGGCGCCTCTGTCTGGCATCGCCGCCGATCCCGCACAACTGCCCCCAGCACCCCTATCGCCACTATTCAGAAAAACTTTAGAAGTAAATTAAGCCGCTCCTCAATCGCGCCACCCTTTTGGTGATAGCTCCCTTTCGCGCGTCTTGTTTCTTCGATATCGATAGTTTATCTGTTGATATGGCAGATGCGGCAAAGGCCGTCCCCGGTCCTGACGAGGTGCGGGGATGGTTTGGTGAGGTCGTGACAGGAGAGGCAGGTTGTCTTGCCGTTTTCCAACACGCATCCGGCCTTCTCTACGAAGTATCTCGGGGCGTACTGGTTGGAGTGCATGGGGGGCGGGTAGTCGCGCCTCAGCGAGTGGCTCTTGCTGTAGAGGCAGTTGTCTCCCAGGCAGTAGACGACGGGCTTCATCCTGCGTTCTCCATGGCATTGCAGGCAGTCGTCCATCGTGTTGAGGCCGGCGGCATCCGTAAAGTGGTATTGGTTGGTCACGCTGCCGCAAACCATGGATGCGGGAAAGCTGGAGATGCCGATCTGGAACACCGGAAACAGCAGCCAGATATATCTCGGCTTCATGGCGGGCCCCCTCGGTGTCGGAGCGTTGTCGGGCGAACGGATACAACCGCTGGCACTGCCGGTATTTAAGTTTGAGGGTAGCGCTCGCCCGGGCGCACATCGGCCAAGGTTTACCTCTCGGCGCGATCGATCGGGATGGTTAGTCACTGCGTCAAGAACAGAACTGGTGGTGCTGTGCAAAAAAAGGGCAGGATCAGTTGCAACTCGAACAAGTCGCAGATGAATTTTGTTGAGATTCAGGCACAGCTTATGACTGCTGCCGATGTTGTGGAAGACGAAGCCAGCCACCACACCTTTTCATTAATAGGCTCGGTCTGCTAACTTCAATCTGATAATGCGAAGTTATAACCAGTGCTTCAGGGATAAATCATAAATCGAACACTGTAGTAGAGTGACTAACAACAATTTAAATACAGTACACTCGCGGTAAGTCAAGGTTAAATCATATTAAATTGCATTAAGTAATTGGGCCGGTACAGTCTGCAAACTACCTTCAGATAATGATCTTGCGCCAAACCTCCACCACGGTGCCGAGGGTCCGGGTCCCGGCGTCGGGCTTGAAAGGCGCATAGGCCGGATTGTCCGCCGCCAAGTAGACCTCGGTGTCCTTCAGCCGGTACCTTCTCAGGATCGGCTCGCCCCAACGGTTGTGCACCAGGATGATGTCGCCGCTTTTTTTGCCATCCTCGGGGTTGAAGATGACCAGATCGCCGTCGCGGATGGTGGGAGACATAAAATCGCCGTGGCATACGATGGCGTAGCAGCCGTGCGGCAAGTTGGGGAGCGCGATGAAGCTGCCGCTTTGCAAGGCGGCCTGCGGGAAGTCCTTGGGGATCACGTCCAAGAGCGGCGCCTTGCCCCCCGCCGGCGTACCGGCCACGACCGAAGCCTTGAAGGTTCCTCCCGTACCCTGTTCAAGCCATTCCAGGTTGATGCCGTAGGTGTGGGTCAGTGCGATCAGGAGCGTGTCCGAAGGCGTTTTCCTTCCGGTCTCTATGCCGCTGAGAAAACCTTGTACGATGCCGAGCGAACTGGCGAACTCCTTTTGGGTAAGCCCCAGCGTCAGGCGGGCGTTGCGGATGCGAGTACCCATGTCCGGCGAATATGTCTCCGATGTCATAATATCTCCAGGTGATAATGAAGGATGTCCTTGACACGCCGTGTCCCACTGTTATATTGTTCAAATCAACAGGTGACAACGGTAGGTTAGCCTGCCATTGGCACTGTATCAGTTTTGTGGGCGGGAAGCAATGCTGAAATTTCTCGGTGATATGTGAGGGCCGCTCGTAAGGAGGGTGCACATGGCTTCAGGAGCGCAGTACCGGTTGTTCGAGATTACGCAGCAGGTGAAAGGCGACCCGCTCGGCAATGCACTGATGGATGAGGTGCTTACCACCTGTTTCGACTTTACGCTTGGTAACGGTGATGCCCTGGCCAGGCTGGTGCTGGCGCTGAACCGGTTCAACCGGCACCTCTCCGGTTGCGGCGACCCTGTTTCGTCCGGGCTCTTTCACGGGACGCCGCAAGAGGTCTCGCGCTGGGCAGAGCAGTTGACCAGAGACATCCTTGCCAACGGACCGCACTGAAACGGAATAAAAAGGGCCGCCGGGGAGCTTGTTACCGCATGGCCGGCAACCGCGGAAAAGGCGCAGCGCAGCGAATTCGTTTCAGCCGTCCGCCGACCTCCTAGGGATGCCCGACAGGCGCCTCGCCCAATACGCCGGTGGACCAGGCCAGGTTCACCAGCGACACCTGGTAGTCCCGGCGCGCCTGGGCCAGATTGCTCCTTGCCTGCACCAGGTTCAGCTCAGCATCCTCGACCTCCAGCCTGATTTTCACCCCCAGTTGATAACCCTGCTCGGCCATCGACAAAAGCTTCTCCGCCTGCTTCACCGTCCCGCCGAGCGCGTTCAGGATCTGCTGCGCCTCGTTCACGTCGAAGCCTGCGTTTCTCACCTCGAGCGATACCGTGTCGAACTGCTGCGCTTCTTCCAGTTCCTTCGTCCTCAGGTCGCTTCTCGCCTGCTGCACCTTTCCCGAAGTCCTGAACCCGTCGAAGAACGGGAAGGTAAGGAAGACCCCGTACTCCCACGCCGATCCGTTCGAGGTACGCTGCGCCTCGAACTGGTGCAGGCCGACTCCCGCCTTCAGCTCGAGCTTCGGCTTGTTCTCGGCCGAGGCGATGTAGACCAGTTCGCGGTAGATCCCGATACGGTGCTTCAGGTCCGAGAGCTCCGGCCGCATCTGGCGGGCCGTGGCGAGCGACTCCTCGAACGGCGGCAGGGCGACGGGAGCCGCCTCCAGGTTGCCGGCCACGTCGAGCTCTCCCTGATCGAGGGCAAGCACCAGACGCAGGCGCTCCTTGGCGGTCTTGATCCGGTTTTCGGTGCGGATCAGATCGGGGCGTGCGTTGTCGACGGCGACCTGGGCAGCCAGAACGTCGTAATCGGTGGCGACACCTGCAGCCAGGCGTTTCTGCGCTTCGGCCAGGTGACGCTCCTTTTGCTGCAGGTTGGAGAGGGAAAGCGCGCGCAACTCCTTGGCGAGCAGCACGTCGTAAAAGGCGACGGTCACATCGCGGCGGGCGGCTTGCTGGAAGAGGCGCAACTGGTCCTCCGCCGTCTTGAGCCCTTCCTTGGCGCCCCGGATGGCCGCGCCGATCTTGCCCCAGCTGAAAAGGGTCTGGGTCAGGCGCAGGTCGACCACCCGCGAGTGGCTGTCGGCGATCCCGCCCTGGAGCGCCTTCTGGCTGTAGTCCAGCGCGTAGGAGGCGGACCCGTTCAGCGAGAGCGTCGGGAGGGCCGCGGCGCGCTCCTCGATGTATCTGCCCTGTACGAGATCGGCGTAGGCGCGCGCCTTCTGGATGTCCCGGTTCTGATCCATGGCGATGCCAAGGGCCTGGTCCAGGGTGAGCACCCGGGCGGGAGCCTGCGCGCGGCTGACAGCCGGGGTTCCAGCGAGGGCAAGGGCTGCAAAGGTTATCAGGAAAAGCTTCACCGTGTATTTTCTGAAGTAGTGCTGCGTCATCATGGTTCGAAGTGCTCCTCTATCAGGTCGGCCAAAACTGGCAGTTACTGGTTTTGCGCTTCCTGCACCGGGATCTCGACCGCCTCCGCGTGCCCCGCCTTGCCCTTCCATCTGAGCTTGAGCCAGGCCCCCAGGTCGTCCAACACCGTGTACATGACCGGCACCACCAAAAGCGTCAGGACGGTGGAGGTCAAGAGCCCGCCCACCACGGCCCGGGCCATCGGCGCGCGCATCTCGGCGCCGCTCCCCAGGGCGAGAAAGAGCGGCATCATCCCGAAGATCATGGCGAGCGTGGTCATGACGATGGGGCGCAGCCGGGTCCGGCCGGCCTCGACCACGGCGTCGAAGCGGCTGCGGCCCCGACTCTGCAGCACCTTGGCGTAGTCCACCAAGAGGATCGCGTTCTTCGTCACGAGCCCCATGAGCATGATGAGACCGATGAGCGACATGATGTTCACCGTGTCACCGGTGAGTTTCAGCATCCCCGCCATGCCGACGATGGAGAGCGGCAGCGAGAGCATGATGGCGAAGGGCTCCAGGAACGATTCGAACTGGGCGGCCAGGATCAGGTAGACGAACACGATGGCGATGATGAGCGACTCGGCCATGTAGCCGAACGACTCGGCCATGTCCTCGGCCTCGCCGGAGAAGCCGACCGAGTAGCCGGGCTGCATCGGGACCCGGGCGGCCGCCTCCTTCACCTTTTGCACCGCGGTGCCGATGGGGATGCCGTCCAGGTTGGCGCTGATGGTCACCAGGCGGGAGAGGTCGCGCCGGTCGATCTGGGACGGCGTGTTGCTCACCTCGTAGGTCGCCAGGTTGGCGAGCGGCACCAAGGTGGTCGTGCCCCCCTTCGTCACGGCGAGTTTCAGGTTCTTCACCTGGCCGGGATCGCGGCGCAGCGCTTCGGGGAGCCGGACCCTCACGTCAACCGCGTCGCCGTCCTCGTCCTCGTAGGTGGAAACCGCCTCCCCCCCGACCAGCCGCGACACCGTGCTGGCGATATCGTTGGTGTTCACCCCAGCGTCCTGGGCGCGCGCCCGGTCCACCGTCATCTGGTACTCGGGGATGTCGTGCTCGAGCGTCACCTCCAGGTCGACCACCCCAGGTATCTTGTAGATCTCGCTCTTCAACTGCGCCGCATAGCGCTTGAGAGTCGGGATGTCCTCGCCCCTCAGGTTCACCTGAAGCGGCTTGGCTCCGCTCCCCACGTCGCCCACCCGCTCGATGGAGGTGGTGACCCCCGGGATCTGCTGCAGCTTGGTGCGGAAATCCTGCTGCACCTGGTCCTGGCTGCGCTTGCGCAGCGCCTTCTCCTTCAGCTTCACGTAGAGCTTCCCGTTTCTGACCGTGCCGCTGTCGCCGGCGCCGATGGACGCGTAGGTGTGCTCCACCTCCGGCGTGCCGGCCAAGGTGGCCAGCATCGCCTTCAGCCGGTCGGTACTTTCGGCCATGCTGGCGTCCGGTGCCGTCGTGAACACGACCTGGAACTCGCCCTTGTCCTGGTTGGTCATGAAGGACGATTCCAAGGTGGTGAAGATCCCGATCCCGATCACGAAGGAGGCGAAGGCAAGGCCGAGCACGCTCTTTCGGTGGCCCAGCGCCCAGGCGACGACCTTTTGGTAGCCGTCGGCCCAGGCGTCGAAGCGGTCGTTGAAACGGTCCAGAAGCTTCGCGAGCCCCTTGCGCTTCCCCTTGAGTCCGATGGCCGGGTCGTGCCAGCGCGAGGAGAGCATCGGATCCAGGGTGAAGGAGACGAAGAGCGACACCAACACGGCGAAGGCGACCGTCATGCCGAACTGGAAGAAGAAACGCCCGACGATCCCCCTCATGAAGGCGACCGGCACGAACACGGCGACGATGGACATCGAGGTGGCGAAGACGGCGAGGCCGATCTCCGAGGTCCCGATCTTGGACGCGGTCAGGTGGTCCTCGCCGTGCTCCAGGTGGCGCACGATGTTTTCCCGGACCACGATGGCGTCGTCGATCAAGAGGCCGATGGCAAGCGAGAGCGCCATCAGGGTCATGACGTTGAGGGTCATCCCCATGGCGTTCATGATGATGAACGAGGAGACGACCGAGATGGGAAGCGTGAGGCCGGTGATCACGGTGGAGCGCCAGGAGTTGATGAAGCAAAAGACGATGATCACGGTCAAGAGACCGCCAATCAGCATGGTCTCCTTCACGTCGGCAAGCGACTCGCGGGTCGGTATCGAGGCGTCGCGCACGACGGAGAGTTCAACCCCGGCCGGAAGCTCCTGCTGCAGCTTGCCGACGCTCTTGCGTACCCCGTCCACCACTTCGACCATGTTGGCGCCCGATTGCTTCACGATGTCGAGCGCCACCGCGGGCACGCCGTTTATGAGCGCAAGCGAGCGCTGCTCCTCGGCGCCGTCCTTCAGATCGGCCACCTCGGCAAGCGTAATGCCGCGCCCGTTTCTCTGGGCGACCACCATGGAACGGAACCCTTCGACCCGATCCGGCTTGCCCGAGATGCGGATCGGGTACTCGTTCCCCTTTTGCGTCAGGCGCCCCAACGGGGTGTTCACGTTCTCGCTCTTAAGCCCCGAGACCACCTCGTCGATGCCCAGGCCAAGCGCCTCAAGCCGCACCGGGTCGATGATGACGGTGACCTCGCGCTTGGCGGAGCCGACCATGTCGACCTTGCCGACGCCCGAGACGTTCTCCAACCGCCGCTTGATCTTCTTCTCCACCAAGGTGGTGAGGTCCTTGGTGCTCATCCCCTTGCCCTGGACGGCGAGGGAGATCACCGGGAGGGCGTTGAAGTCGAGCTTTTGGATGATCGGCTCTTCGGAGGCGATCGGCAGATTGCCGCGGATGGCGTTCACCTTGGCGCGCGCCTCCTGCGAGACCTCGTTGATCTTCTCTTCCAGACGGAACTCGACCACCACCGTGGAGACCCCCTCGCGGGAGTAGGACATGACGTGCTTGACGCCGGCGATCTGGTTCACCGCCTCCTCGATCTTCTTGGAGACCTCGCGCTCGATACTCTCCGGTGACGCTCCGGGGAACTTGGTGACGATGGAGACCACCGGGATCTCGACGCTTGGGAACTCCTCGACCGAGAGGCGCCGGTAGGAGAAGAGCCCCAGGGTGACCAGCGCGAGCATGAGGACCGCGGCGAACACGGGGCGTTTTATGGATAGATCGGATAGGACCATGCGTGGTTCCTTTTGTTGTCGGCCCCCCAGCCTCAGGCCAAGGTGCGGTAACTCCCTCCCCCCCGTGCGGGGGAGATTCTGAGGTGAGGGGTGAGGGTGCCGCCACGCAGTAGTGAGCGCCCGCCCTGAAACCGGCTATTTCCCCGCAGTGCTGGCAACCTTCACCCGGTCGCCGTCCTTGATGGTGAAACCGCCGCGGCTCACCAACTGCTCGCCGACCCTGAGCCCCGCCGTGATCTCCACCAGGTCGCCGGATGCCGCTCCGGTCTTCACCTCGCGCTTGCGGGCCACCCCGTTTTCCACCACGAAGATCGAGCCGGTGCGCCGCTCCAGGTCCAGCGTGGAGAGGGTGCCGCGCGGCACCTGGATCACCCCGTGGCGCGACCCGGTGAGGATCTTGCCCTTGGCGAACAGCCCGCCTTTCAGAACCTCGGGCACGTTAGGCACCTCGGCGATGACCTTCAACGAGCGGTCGGTCTCGGTGACCGAAGGGTTGATGAACATCACCTTGCCGGTGAAACTTTTGCCCGGCACGCCGTCGGTCACGAACTGAACCGGCTGGCCCAGCTTCACGGAAGACATCTCGGAGGAGGGGACCGTGACGGTCAAGTTCATGAGCCGGTTGTCGACGATCTTGAAGATCGGCTTGGCCGCGGCGGCGTCGCTCGCCAGCGAGCCCAGGTTCACGTCCTTAAGGGCGACCACCCCGTCAATCGGGGAACGGACCAGCCCCTTGGACAGGCGCGCCCGGGACTGGGACAGTTCCTCTTCGCTCGCCCTGGCCTGGGCACGTGACGCCTCGACCCGCGCGCGGGCAGCCTCGCTCTCCGAGAGTGCGTCGTCCACCGACTGCTGAGTGGCGAGTCCCGCCTCCTTCAGCTTCAGGACGCGCAGTTTCTCGCGCTCGGCGCGCTCGGCTGCGACCTTGGCCTGCAGCAGGGCGGCCTTGGCGCTCTCCAGGTTCGCTTGGCCGCGCTTCACCAGCGCCTCGGTTTCGGCCACCTCGATCTTTGCCAGCGGTTGGCCTTTGCGCACCCTGACCCACTCGGTCACGTAGAGTTCCTTCACCAGCCCGGGGATTTCCGTCTTCACCTCGGCCTCGAACTTGGGCGCCAGCGTCCCGGTCACCTCGATGCCGTCGGTCAGGTCGGTTGCCGCGGCCGGCATGACCTCGACGGCCACCACGGGGGGAGCAGCGGTTGGCTTTGCCTCGCTCCTTCCCGAGCAACCCGTGATACCTGCCAGCGCCAGGCAGAGCGCCCCGGCGGTCAATGTCGTCGTTATCCTGTTCATTGCCACTCCTTCCATCGTGCGGTTCCGGAACATAAGGTGCCGATGCTATTCGAATGCATATGTCTCCAACTGTCGTCGCGAATATGTACTGTGGTACGTATGGGGACGTCTGAAGCCACGCTACGCCTTGGTGATCCCTCTCATGACAAGCTGGAGCATGCGCACCATCCCGTCGCGCCCCATCCTGGTGTCTCTGGTGCACATTAGGTCGTCGATGGCTGCTGTGACGATGGCGAGGATGGCTCGCGACACGTCCTCGACGTTCTCCGGGAGCAACTCCCCTTTCTCGATACCGTTACCGACCAGCTTCTGCATCAGTTCCAACATCTCGAAGTAATTGGCCTCCAGATCGACGGAAGGGGCGCCCTGGGGCGGGCCGTAGTACATGGCGTACAGGAAGCGAACCAGATCGAGGCGCCCTTCGATCGCCTCCAAAAGGTCACAGCTGAACCGGATGATGCTCTCCCGCGCCGACCCCTCAAGGGAAATCCCCTGCAGCAGCCCCTCGAAGGTGGTGTTGGAACTCTGCACCAGTTCGAGGAAGATCCCTTCCTTGTTGCCGAAATAGTAGTAGAGGACCGGTTTGGTCACATCCGCCTCGGCGACTACCTCCCGAACCGAGGTTGCGGCATACCCTTTCTCATTGAACAGTTTGAGCGCGGCAGCCAAAAGCCGCTCGCGGGCGCCGAGGTCGTGCTCGTTTTTCTGGGGGGATCGTACAGTCATAGAGCCTCACTCTTTGATGCTGGCACGGGAACGTTGGTGCTGGTGTGCGGATTATACCTAACGGTAAGTACACTGGGCAGGGTGTGTTGTCAAGGCAAAAATCTACCGATCGGTAAGTTCCTTCATGAGTTAATGCGTTGATTTTTTCCCGGCAAGTTTATATAGTGGCTCGGATAGCCAGAACCCAAAGGATGGAGCTATGATCCGAACCATATTGACTTACCCCAACCCCGAGTTGAAGAAGCGTTCCAACCCGGTGACGGTGATAACTGACAAGACTCGCGAACTGGTGCGGGACATGGCCGAGACCATGTACGACGCGCCCGGCGTCGGGCTGGCCGCTCCGCAGATCGGGGTGCACCAGCGGATTATCGTGATCGACGTTTCGCCCAAGGAAGACCAGCCCGAACTCATCGTCGCCATCAACCCGGAGATCATCCATGCCGAGGGGGAGGAGTACGAGGAGGAGGGGTGCCTGTCGGTCCCCAAGTACTCCGCCAACGTGCGCCGACATGCCCGCGTGGTGGTAAGGGCGCTCAACCTCGAGGGCGAGGAAGTCACCTTCAAGGCCGACGACCTGCTCGCCATCGCCTTCCAGCACGAGATCGACCATCTGGACGGCATCCTCTTCATCGACCATCTTTCCCCGCTTAAACGCGGAATCTTTCGCAAGCGCTACCTGCGTGCCCAGGAAGACCTCAGGGAGCAGCATTAATGACAGGAATGCGCATCGTTTTCATGGGGACCCCTGCGTTCGCCTGCCCGACCCTGCAGACACTGATCGATCGCGGTGAAAAGGTGGTGGCCGTGGTCACCCAGCCGGACCGCCCGAAGGGAAGGGGACAGCAGACCCTGCCGCCGCCGGTCAAGGTGCTGGCCGAGGAGCACGGCATACCGGTGCTGCAGCCGGTCAAGGTGCGGCACCCGGAGGCCATCGAAGAGATCCGGGCGCTCAACCCCGACCTGATCGTGGTGGTCGCCTTCGGGCAGATCCTCCCCAAGGCCCTTTTGGACATCCCCTCCAAGGGGTGCATCAACGTGCACGCCTCGCTCTTGCCGCGCTACCGCGGGGCCGCCCCGCTCAACTGGTGCATCATCAACGGCGAGACTGAGACCGGCGTCACCACCATGCTGATGGATGTGGGGCTCGATACCGGCGACATGTTGCTCAAACGCTCGACTCCGATCGATCCGGACGAGGATACCAGCAGCCTGCACGACCGTCTGTCGGTGATCGGCGCCGAGCTTCTGGCCGAGACCATCGACCTGGCGGCGCTGGGCAAACTGGCGCCGCAGCAGCAGGACGACTCGCTCACCTGCTACGCGCCGATGATGAAGAAAGAGGACGGCCTGATCGACTGGCAAAAGGACGCCGCCGCCATCAAGAACCAGGTGCGCGGCATGACCCCCTGGCCGGGCGCCTACAGCCATCTCGACGACAAGCTGCTCAAGGTGTACCGGGTGCAGTGCGTTTCGGGAGAAGGCCAGCCGGGCGAGGTGCTCGCCGCCGGACGCGACGGCATCGAGGTCGCCTGCGGCACCGGAAGTATCCTTATTCATGAATTGCAGCTGGAAGGGAAGAAACGCCTTCCGGCCGCCGAGTTCCTCGCCGGGTGCAAACTCGAGCGCGGCATGCTGATCGGCAAGAAGGGGCTCCCCGTTGGCTAATATGGAAACCTCTCAGAAACCCCCTAAGAAGCGGCTCTTCGTCGCTCTCATGGGGCTGACCTGCCTTTTGGTGGTCGGCCTCATCTACCTCGGATGGTGGATCCCCACCAAGGGGCTGGCCAACATCCACCCGGACCTGCCGCGCCTGGCCGGCATGGTGTTCGGCATCCTTTCCAGCATCGCCCTGATCGGCACGCTGCTCCTGGTCCTCACCACGGCGCTGGGGAAGGACATCCTGTTCACGAAGTTCATGCGCGGCGTGGTGATCAAGTTCCTGCTTCCGCTCATCGAGCAGATGGGGCGGGTGTTCGGCATCCCCAAGGACACCATCCGGCAGTCCTTCGTGGCGATGAACAACAGCCTGGTGGCGTCCCAGCGGCTGAAGATCAAGCCGGACCGCATCCTGATCCTGCTGCCCCACTGCCTGCAGCTCTCCGAATGCGAGATCAAGGTAACCGGCGAGATCAACAAGTGCCTGCGCTGCGGCCGCTGCGACATCATGGGCCTGGCCGAACTGGCGCAGAAATACTCGGTGGACATCTCGGTGGCGACCGGCGGCACGCTGGCCCGCAAGGTGATCGTCGAGAAGCGTCCCAAGCTGGTCCTGGCGGTCGCCTGCGAGCGCGACCTCACCTCCGGCATCAAGGACTGCTATCCCCTTCCGGTTATCGGCGTTTTGAACGATCGTCCCTTCGGCCCCTGCTTCAACACGCGGGTGGACGTGGCGAAGATCGACGAGGCGCTGCGCTCCGTGCTGCAGTAATGCCCATGTTTCCCGCCAGCTTCCCGCTGCGTCTGAAGTCCCTCCCGATCACCCTCCTGCTTGCCTTTATGCTTTTGCCGACGCTTGGGCAGCCGCGCCAGGTTAACGCCGGCAGCGGACCGCGCATCACCGAGTACCGGGTGGTGCGCAGCGCGGTCAGGGACGCGGCGGGTCGGGTGCGCCTGGCGACCCGGAGCTTTCGCTCCGAGGGAGTGCCGCACCTGCTGGTGCTGGATCCCGTCACCTTCCAGAGCTTCGATCTGTCGGCCGCCGAGTTGACGAGCGCCGGCGCGGCAGCCGAGACATCTCTGCGGACGACGCCGCTGGTGCGGGCCTTGGATCGCTATACCGCAGCACCTTTCCGGCTGCAGAACCAGGGAGCCACGCACGCCGACGCCCAGCTTACCGGCGTATGTCTCACCGTGGACCTCTGCCCGTCGCGGCGCCCCTTCGAACGGGAACTCTTCGACACCCTGGCCGGCGCATCCAAGGACGCCCCGGTGCCGGTCGCCGTGGCGATCACCGGCGTTTGGCTCATGAGCCACCCGGAGGAGCTTGCCTACCTGAAGCGCGAGTCGGCCGCCGGCAGGCTGGCCATCACCTGGGTGAACCACTCCTACCACCACACCTACGATCCGCAGCTTCCGCTGGCTCGCAACTTCGTGCTTACCCCGGGGACCGATTTCTCCGCCGAGGTGCTGGAGCTGGAACAGCTGCTGCTGTCCCGTGGGCTGGTCCCGTCGCCGTTCTTCCGCTTCCCGGGGCTCGTCTCCGATGCAGCGACCGTCAAACGCCTGAACGAACTCTCCCTGATTCCGATCGGCTCCGACGCCTGGCTCGCCAAGGGAGAGACGCCGAAAAACGGCAGCTTCATCCTGGTGCACGGCAACGGCAACGAGCCCAAGGGGATCAAGCTGCTCCTGCCGATGCTGCGCCGGGGCAACCTGCACCTCATGCCGCTGCCGAAGGCCTTCTCGGGAGAGTAGGCACGCAAAAGCCCCTCGTCCACCGGGAGAGGGGAGGGTGAGGGCGTTGCCCCGATCGGCGCCAGCCCCCACAGAGGTACCACACATGAAACACCTTCTCCTTGCCCTCCTCCTTGCTCTGGTTCCCGTCACCCTTTTTGCCGCTCCGGAGCCCGTGCGCCATGCCGTGGCCCAGGCGCCGACGCCGGTCCTCAACACGCCGAACTTTGCGGATGCCTTCTCCGGTGCACGCCGGCTCGACCCCTGCCAAGGGGTGCGACCTATCGAGTTCGTGGCTCTGCCGGGTACGCTCTTCACCGTTCATGAGACCCTCAATGACCACGGCATCACGGTCTACCGGGTAACCAGCACGGACTACCCCTATCCCTCCTCGACCGGCTATTTCGTGGATGCCCGGTTCGTGGAAAAGGCGGATGCCGCAGCGCCCGAGCGTACGCCGCATCTGCCCGCGCTCGCGGAAATCCAGCGCGGGCTCCTGGCTTCCCTGGGGCGGCCCTACGTCTGGGGCGGGAACTTGAGGGACGGCGTGCCGCTCATCGGGGAACTCTACCCGAAGGGGGACCGGCTAGCGGGTGTGGATTGCTCCGGGCTCCTCTACGAGGCGACTGACGGCTATACCCCGCGCAACACCTCCGCCCTGACCGGCTTCGGCCAAGCGGTCCCGATTGCCGGGCTCAGCGCCGAGCAGATCGCGCACAAGCTCAAGCCTCTCGACCTCATCGTCTTGAAGGGGCACGTGATGGTGGTGCTCGACGGCGACAGCATCATCCAGAGCACCATGGGGTGTCAGGGGAAAAGTGGCGTGCGGCTCACGCCGATCCGGCAGACGCTTAGGGGACTTATGGCAAATAGAAGGCCCTGGGATGACTATCCGCAGGGCCCGGCTGGCAAGAAGGCTTTCGTGGTGAGGAGATGGTTTACGCCCTGATCGGTGGCGCGGCTCGGAGACGGTTTACGCGATCCTGGCACCGCTGCAGGCCTGGGCGCTCAAGAGGGAGATGGTTATTTCCTTCTCGGCGACCACCAGGTCGCTTTGCTCCGCGAGCTCTTCGCTCGTCGGCAGCGTGCCGTCCGGAACCACGGACATGAAGACCTCGACCACCGTCGGGTCGAGCGAACTGCCGCTCAGGGCGCGAATCATCTCGCGTGCCTCGGCGCAGGGGTATCCCTTGCGGTAGGGGCGGTCCATGGTGAGCGCGTCGTAGATGTCCGCCGCCGATACGATGCGGGTCTCCAGCGGGATCTCTTCTCCGGCGAGCCCCGAGGGGTAACCGGTGCCGTCGAAACGTTCGTGGTGGTGGTGGATGATGTTGCGGGCCACCTCCGAGAGCTGCGCCTTTTCGGCCAGATCGGCTCCCCAGTCGGTGTGCATCTTCATGGTCTCGAACTCGTCGGCGGTCAGCCGGTTCTCGCTGTTCAGGATGATCTCGGAGACGCCGATCTTGCCGCAGTCGTGCAGCCAGCTGCCGTATTTGATCTGGCGCTGGATTTCCTTCGGTATCTTCATCGCCTCGGCGATCATCAGGGCAAAAACGGCCACCTGGTCGCAGTGCCCCTTGGTGCTCGGGTCCTTAAGCTCGATGGTCTGGGCCAACGACCGCAGTACCGACTCGTCTTCGCGCCGCAGTGTCTGGTTGATCCGATAACGCCGCAGCCCCTCCTTCACCGCACCCAGCATCTCCTCATCCTTCCACGGCTTCACCAGGTAGCGGAAGACCTCCGAATTGTTGATGGCGGAAAGCGCCGTCGGGAGGTCGACGTAGGCCGATATCAGGATCTTCACCGTATCAGGCGAGACGCCGCGCAGTTGCGAGAGGAACTCAAGGCCCGACATGCCGGGCATGTGGTTATCCGAGACGACCACCGCTATCTCTTGCAGTTTGAAGAGTTCCAGCGCCTCTTCCGCACTCCCTGCCGTCAGGATCTCGATCCCCTTGGAGAGGAAAAGGTCCCGCGACAACTGGAGCGTGAGCTTGCTGTCATCCACAAACAGAATTTCTGCTGCCATGAAGCACCCCTTCATTGCACCGCACCACGCTGGAGCCCCGAAAACAGGCACTTTACGGCGGCCGACATTTCTGTGCAATATAGGCTCTCATGAATATATTGTCAATCACTAGTTCGCCTATCGGCTGGGCGGAGCCCGGGGAAGAGGCGTTCAGGGCAGGGGGGCGTGTGGGGCAGGTTCCCGCTTCGCCAGCTCCTCCTGCACCGCCTCGAGCTGGCGTGGCGCGAGCCCTTTGGAGCCGATGAGCCTCCTGATCTCGCGGGTGGGTAGGGCCGGAAGGAAGAGGGTGAACCAGACAGGCGGGGTCTTGCGGTTGCCGAGGGCGGCCAGGCGCAGTTTGGGACGCACGCCCCAGCGCGGGTGGCGGAAGATGGCGGATATGGTCTCGGCGCTTGCCGCGGGGGAGCGGAAGTGGGCCAAAAGGTTCGACTCGCCCAGCGTCGGGTTGGCCAGCACCGCAGACACGAGCCGCGGCTCGCCTTCGGCCAGCAGTGCCTCCAGGACGGCCGGAGCACAGCGGCGGGCCAGGGTGATCTTGATCCCCAGCTCGCTGTCCGGCAGCCGCTTCAAGATGGCCTGTTGCGCCGCAGCCTTGTGGTCCGCGTTGGTTCCCGGAAGCCGCATCACCTCGGCCAATTCGAGCAGGTGGAGCTGCCCCAGCAGTTCGGCCACAAGGGGAGGTGGCGCGGCCGGGTGCCCCGCCAGGGCGATCTTGATCCGCCGGCTGCCCGCCGCCCCGGGCGCCCGCTGGATTCCCCTGATCACCCCTTCGGTGAGCTTTGGCCGTCGCAACAGGACAAGGAGCTGCGTCTCGGAGAGCAGCGGGTTCCTGAGCGCCCCGCGGACCAGGTCCGGGTCGGCCTCCCTGAGCAGGGCAGACAGCTCGTCCCCCTCGGCGGTAAGCACGCGCACGAGCCGGGCCGCCTGGGGTGACTCGAGTTTGGGGGTCCCGGGGAGCTCGGGACTATCGGACGGCTGAACGGGTTCTATGGGTGGGCTCCTTTCTCACTCACTCGGCGCAGCAGGAAAGCCGGTCGATATCGCGGCGGAAGCTCTGGGCACAAAGTTTGAGCCCTTCGCCCATGGAGGGGTAGACGTGGAGCGTATCGGCGAGCTGCCCCACGGTCAGTCGGAAACGGATAGCGAGTGCCGCCTCGTTGATGATGTCGGCGGCGCGGTGCAGACAGAGGTGCACGCCGAGTATCCGGCCGCTGCTCTTTTCGGCGACGATCTTCACCGCCCCCCGCATTTCGCCGGTGATATGGGCCTTCGGGATGGACGAGGCCGGTATGGTGTGGCTGATCACCTCGAAGCCGGCCTGTTGCGCGCCAACTTCCCCGTAGCCGACCATCGCCACCTCCGGGTCGGTGAAGATCGCCATAGGGATGGCCGCGTAGTCCAGCACACAGCGGCATCCGGTGTCGAGCATGTTGTCCACCGCCGCGATCCCCTCGCGCGCGCCGACCGTGGCGATCTGCAGCCCGCCGGTCACGTCCCCCGCCGCCCAGATGCCGGGCACGGTGGTGCGCAGTTCCGCGTCGACCTTGATAAAGCCGCGCAGGTCCACCTCGACCCCGGCCTGTTCCAGGCCGATTCCGCTGCTGGCCGGCGCGGTGCCGACCGCGACCAGCAACTGCTCCGATTCGAAGGTCTGCGGTACGCCCTCGACCTCGGTCAGCACGCGGGTCACGCCGTTTCGGAAGGAAACCGAACAGACGATCGCCTTCAGCACGACCTCGATCCCCTCGGCCTCCAGTGTCTCGCGCAGCGCCTGGACCGGCTCCGCTTCCACCCCCGGCAGCAGCCGGTCGCTGTGCTCCAGCACCCTCACCTTGACCCCGAGCCTGCCGAACATCTGCCCAAGCTCCAACGCGATCACCCCGCCGCCCAGGATGGTGAGCGAAGCGGGGGGGACCTTCATGAGGAGCGCGCTCCTGCTGGTCAGGAAGGGGGTGTCGTCCAGCCCCGGAATGGGCGGGATGCGCGGCTCGCCCCCGGTGGCGATCAGGATCCGTTCCCCCTTCAGGATCTGGTCGCCGACCTGTATGGTGTCGGGGGCCAGGAATTTGGCCGTGCCCTTAATGAGCCGAAGGCCCGGTACGTTGTTCAGTACGTCGAGGTACTTCGACTGGCGCAACTCCTGCACCACCGCGCGCTTACGGGCGTCCAAGAGGGGGAAATCGAGGCCGTCGCTGCCGGTCCCGAGCCCCAGCGCTGCCCCGACGTGCGCCAGGTGGCGGTAGAGGGCCGCGTGGATCAAGGTCTTGCTCGGGACACAGCCCCAGTTGATGCAGGTTCCGCCGAGGACGCTCTTTTCGATCATGACGGGGCGGGCGCCCTGGGCCTGAGCCCTCAGTGCCGCAGCGAAGGCGGTCGAGCCCGACCCGACGATGATGATTTCCGGTCCCTCATTCATTGGAAACTCTCCCAGCTTTCAGTTTACCCCGAAGCCCTTCATTGGTAAACCCGGTAAACCGCCCAATGGTATACCCAAACCGAGGCGGGCAAAGGGGCAGTTTATAGCGGATCCGCGGGTGATAATCCTTGACACTGTCCCGAAATAATTGTACTTTTGCGAGCCTAACTCTCTGTACAGTATGCCTTTCAGATTGTTTCGTCACAGTGAAATATCAGTTATTGATCGGAGGCGGCGTGTTGACATTTCAGGAGCTGATTCTCTCCCTGCAGGGGTATTGGGCAGGGCAGGGGTGCGTGATCCAGCAACCCTATGATACCGAAAAAGGCGCGGGCACCTTTAACCCCGCAACCTTCCTGCGCGTGCTCGGTCCCGAGCCCTGGAAGGTGGCCTACGTGGAACCCTCCCGGCGCCCCACCGACGGCCGCTACGGCGAGAACCCGAACCGGTTGCAGCACTACTACCAGTTCCAGGTAATCATGAAGCCCTCCCCCATGAACATCCTCGACCTCTACCTCGATTCGTTGCGCGCCTTCGGCATCGACCCCGCTAAGCACGACATCCGCTTCGTCGAGGACGACTGGGAATCTCCGACGCTGGGCGCCTGGGGTCTGGGCTGGGAAGTCTGGCTGGACGGCATGGAGATCACCCAGTTCACCTACTTCCAGCAGGCCGGCGGCATCGACCTGAAGCCGGTCTCCTCCGAGATCACCTACGGCTGCGAGCGCATCGCCATGTACCTGCAGGGCGTGGACAACGTCTACGACCTCGAGTGGACCAAGGGGATCAAGTACGGCGACATCCACCACGAAAGCGAGGTGGAGTTCTCCACCTACAACTTCGAGGAAGCCGACGTCGACATGCTGCTCTCCCTCTTCAAGATGTACGAGAAGGAGTGCGTGAGGCTGGTCGCCAAGGGGCTCGTGCTGCCGGCCTACGACTACGTCATGAAGTGCTCCCACACCTTCAACCTTTTGGACGCGCGCGGCGCCATCTCGGTGACCGAGCGTGCCTCGTACATCGGCAAGGTGCGCAACGTGGCGCGCCTGTGCGCCGAAGGATACCTTGAGATGCGCGAGCGGCTCGGCTTTCCGCTTTTGAAAGGAGGCCGCTAATGGCTAAGGATCTTTTCCTGGAGATCGGGTGCGAGGAAATTCCGGCCGGCTTCATCCCGAAGGCGATGGCCGACATGGAACAACTCATGAGGCGCGAGTTGGAGAGCGCACGGCTCAGCTTCGGCGAGATCGTCACCCTGGGCACGCCGCGCCGCCTGGTGCTGGCCGTCAAGGGACTCGCCGAGCGCCAGCCGGACGCCGAACTGACCGCCATGGGCCCCGCCAAGAGCGTCGCCTACGACGCCGACGGCAACGCAACCAAGGCGGCCCAGGGCTTTGCCCGCGGCCAGGGCGTCGACGTCTCGGCGCTCAAGCTGGTCATGACCGAGAAGGGCGAGTACATCGCCGCGGTGAAGAGCGAGATCGGCCGCGAGACCGCCGAGCTCCTGACCGAGATGCTGCCGCGCCTGGTCAACGCCATCCCCTTCAAAAAGTCGATGCGCTGGAGCGACCTCGAGGTCCGCTTCGCCCGTCCGGTGCACTGGATCGTGGCCCTGTTCGACGGGGCCGTGGTGCCGTTCTCCTTCGGCAACATCGACAGCGGTTCCGTTTCGCGCGGGCACCGTTTCATGGCCAACACCACCTTCCCGGTGCGCGACTTCGCCCATTACCTGGAGGAGTGCGAGCGCCACTTCGTGATCCCCGATCCCGAGAGGCGCAAAGAGATCATCCGCCGCGAGATCGCCCAGGTCGCCAAGGCCGCTGGCGGCAACGTGCTGCCGGACGAGTCGCTCCTCGAGCAGGTTTCCTTCCTGGTCGAATACCCGAGCGCTGTGGCCGGCACCTTCTCGCCGGACTTCCTCGCCGTCCCGCGCGAGGTGCTGATCACCTCCATGCGGGAGCATCAGCGCTACTTCTCGCTGGTGGACGACGCCGGGAAGCTGCTGCCCGGTTTCATCACCATCAACAACACGCTGACCGAGGACCCCTCGGTGGTGGTTAAGGGGAACGAACGCGTCCTGCGCGCACGCCTCTCCGACGCCCGTTTCTTCTTCCTGGAAGACCAGAAGATTACCTTGGCAAGCCGCGTCGACTCGCTGAAAAGCGTGGTCTACCAGGCGAAGCTCGGCACCTCGTACGAAAAGATGGAGCGCTTCCGCTCTTTAGGGGCCTTCCTCGCCGGGAAGTTCAACCCCTCGCTGACCGACAAGGTCAAGAGGGCCGCGACCCTGTGCAAGGCAGACCTGGTAACCGGCATGGTGGGCGAGTTCCCCGAGGTGCAGGGGATCATGGGCCGCGAGTACGCCCTGCACGACGGCGAGGACCGCGAGGTGGCGAACGCCATTGCGGAACACTACCTGCCGACCCAGGCGGGCGGCGAGCTGCCGGCCTCCGACCTCGGCGCCTTCGTCTCGCTGGCCGACAAGATGGATACCATCTGCGGCTGCTTCAGCGTGGGGCTCATCCCGACCGGCTCCGCCGACCCCTACGCCCTGCGCCGCTCGGCGCTGGGGGTCATCAACATCATCATCGAGAAGGGGTACCGGCTTAAGCTGAACGACTTCATCGCCGCCTCCCTTGAGCTCCTGGCCGCCAAGACCACCCGCGACCGTGCGGAGGTGCACCGCGACGTCCTCGAGTTCTTCAAGGTGCGTTTCCTGAACCTCCTGGCGGACCGCTACCCGGCCGACGTGGTGGATGCCGTGGTCGCCGTCTCCTTCGACGATATGGTTGACGCCGGCTCCAAGATCGCCGCCCTCGCCGAGTTCCGCAAGCGCGAGGACTTCTCGTCGCTGGCCGTTGCCTTCAAGCGCGTCGTCAACATCGTGAAGGACGGGGTCGATACCCCGATCTCGGCCGATCTCTTCCAGGACGCCGCCGAAGGGGCGCTCTACCAGGCTCTGCAGTCCGTCTCCGGAGAGGTCTCCCAGGCGGTCGGCTCCGGCGATTACGTCGGTGCCCTGGGCCGAATCGCCACCTTGAAGGAAGGGGTCGACCTCTTCTTCGACAAGGTCATGGTCATGGCAGAGGACGAGCGGGTGCGCGGCAACCGTCTGGCCCTTTTGACCGGCATCGCCCGGCTCTTCGGGCAGTTGGCCGATTTTTCGAGGCTCTCGCCTTGATACAGGAGAGTCTGCTGCAAAGGCGCTGGGAGCGGGTACCGCTTGATCCCCGCCGGGTGCTCGCAGCGTGCCCTAGTTTTCCAAAGTGACGCTCACGTAAACAGCCGTCTGTGCCCTTTAAAGGCCGACGGCTGTTTTGTCTTTTCAGAAAAAAGAGAGTATACTAATAAAACTCACATTTTGATGTACTAATCTTAAGGGGGTTTCACATGGCGAAGTACGTGTACTTTTTCGGGGCAGGGAAAGCGGATGGCAATGCGAAGATGAAGGAGCTTTTGGGTGGCAAAGGGGCTAACCTCGCGGAAATGACCAGCATTGGCCTGCCGGTGCCGGCAGGTTTTACCATCACCACCGAGGTCTGCACCGAGTACTACAAGAACGATAGCAACTACCCGGCCGCGCTGAAAGCCGAGGTCGCCAGCAACATGCGGGCGGTCGAAAATTTAATGGGTAAGAAATTCGGCGACGCCAAGAATCCGCTTCTGGTGTCGGTCCGCTCCGGCGCCCGCGCCTCGATGCCCGGCATGATGGACACCATCCTGAACCTGGGCTTGAACGACACCACGGTGCAGGGGATCATCGCCCAGTCCGGCGACGAGCGCTTCGCCTACGACGCCTACCGCCGTTTCGTGCAGATGTACTCCGACGTCGTCATGGGGATGCACAAGGACGAGCTGGAACACCTTCTGGAGCGCAAGAAGGAGGCGCGCGGCGTGCACCTCGACACCGAGCTGACCGCGGGCGACTGGAAGGAACTGGTGGCGAGCTTCAAGGCGAAGATCAAGGAAACCCTCGGGGTCGCCTTCCCGGAAGAGCCGGAGGAGCAGCTCTGGGGCGCCATCGGTGCCGTCTTCGGCTCCTGGATGAACCAGCGCGCCATCACCTACCGCAAGCTGAACAGCATCCCGGCCGAATGGGGCACCGCGGTCAACGTGCAGTCCATGGTGTTCGGCAACATGGGTAACGACTGCGCCACCGGCGTCGCCTTCACCCGCGACCCCTCCACCGGCGAGAACTACTTCTACGGCGAGTACCTGGTGAACGCCCAGGGCGAGGACGTGGTGGCCGGCATCCGGACCCCGCAGCCCATCAACCGCGTCAAGCACAAGCCGGGCGACCTCCCCTCCATGGAGGAGGTGATGCCGGAGTGCTACCAGCAGTTGGTCGACATCCGCGAGATCCTGGAGCGCCACTACAAGGACATGCAGGACATCGAGTTCACCATCGAAACGGGCAAGCTCTACATGCTGCAGACCCGTAACGGCAAAAGGACCGCCAAGGCCGCCATCAAGGTCGCCGTGGACATGGTGAACGAGGGGCTCATCGACAAGAAAACCGCCGTCTTGCGCGTGGCTCCCAGCCAGCTGGACCAGCTCCTGCACCCCTCGCTCGACCCCAACGCCAAGAAGGAGGTCATCGCCAAAGGGCTGCCCGCTTCCCCGGGCGCCGCTTCCGGCGAGGTGGTCTTCACCGCCGACGAGGCCGAGACCGCAGCGAAACTGGGTCACAAGGTGATCCTGGTCCGCGTCGAGACGAGCCCCGAGGACATCCACGGCATGCACGCGGCGCAGGGGATCCTCACCGCCCGCGGCGGCATGACCTCTCACGCGGCGGTCGTGGCGCGCGGCATGGGCAAGTGCTGCGTGGCCGGCTGCGGCGACATCAAGGTGGACTACGCCGGAGGCAAGTTTGCCGCCAAGGACGGCACCATCATCAAGAAGGGTGACGTGATCACCCTGGACGGCGGCACCGGCGAGGTGATGCTGGGTGCTGTGGCCACCGTGGCCGCAAGCGCCTCCGGCGACTTCGCGACCCTCATGAGCTGGGTGGACACCTTCCGCCGCATGAAGGTGCGCGCCAACGCCGACACCCCGCACGACGCCCGCACCGCGCGCGAGTTCGGCGCCGAGGGAATCGGCCTGTGCCGCACCGAGCACATGTTCTTTGACGCCACCAGGATCGCTGCGGTGCGCGAGATGATCCTCGCCGCCGACATCGACGGGCGCAAGAAGGCGCTGGCCAAGATCCTCCCCATGCAGAAGGGCGACTTCATCGGCCTGTTCCGCGAGATGAAGGGGCTGCCGGTCACCATCCGGCTCCTCGACCCGCCGCTGCACGAGTTCCTGCCGCAGGAGGAGAAGGACATCGAGGACCTGGCGCGCACCATGGGCGTCTCCGCCCAGACCCTGCGCCACAAGGTGGAGTTCCTGCACGAGTTCAACCCGATGCTCGGCCACCGCGGCTGCCGCCTCGGGGTCACCTTCCCGGAGATCTACGACATGCAGGTGCAGGCGATCATGGAAGCCGCCTGCGAGCTGGTGCGTGACGAGGGCTTCGAGATCGTCCCCGAGATCATGATCCCGCTCGTTTCGGTAACCAAGGAGCTGGGGCTCATGCGTGCCAACGCGGTCGCCGTTTGCGAGGAGGTCCTGGCGCGCTACAAGGTGAAGGTGAACTACCTGATCGGCACCATGATCGAGTTGCCGCGCGCGGCGCTCACCGCGGACAGCATTGCCACCGAGGCGGACTTCTTCTCCTTCGGGACCAACGACCTGACCCAGACCACCTTCGGCCTGTCCCGCGACGATGCCGGCAAGTTCCTCCCCTTCTACGTGGAAAACGGCATCCTCGACGACGACCCGTTCGTCACCTTGGACCAGGAAGGGGTAGGCGCGCTGGTCAAGATGGGATGCGAGAAGGGACGTTCCACCCGCGCGGCCCTCAAGGTCGGCATCTGCGGCGAGCACGGCGGCGATCCGGCCTCGGTCATCTTCTGCGATTCCATCGGTCTGGATTACGTCTCCTGTTCGCCGTTCCGGGTGCCCATCGCGCGTCTGGCCGCGGCCCACGCGACCCTGAACGCATGAGTAGTTCCCCCTCCTCTCGGAGCCGCTTGCGCCGGGAGGAGGGGGAACTAAACGCCTTGACAGCACGAAACGAAACGTGTAAATACGGGCGTAAGCAGAGCTGAAGCCCACAGCTTTCGCTCGCTTAATAACCATCAGTGGGGGATCAGGTAATGGCTAACGGTGTGGTCAAATGGTTCAATGACGCGAAGGGTTTTGGGTTCATCGAACAGGAAAACGGCGTTGACGTGTTCGTGCATTTCTCAGCGATTCAGTCCGAAGGATTCAAGTCGTTGACTGAAGGGGATGCCGTATCCTTCGAGGTCACCCAGGGAGCCAAGGGGCTGCAGGCAGCAAACGTGGTGAAAATCTAAAACAGACGTCACATGCTACAGGGCCCCGGGAACTTCGTGTTCCGGGGCCCTTTTTTGCGGACGGACTTTTGGCGGTCATACATGCGCATCAACGAAAAACCGGATTCACCGAGCGTCGCCAAGAAGGGGAAGGGGGGGGCCGCCAAGGCGGTCTCCGCGTCCACCAAGCCGCTTTTCGCCGGCCGTTTGGCCGAGGTGGCCAAGAGCAGCACCGACTACCCCGGCGAGTTGAGCCGGCTCAAGGAAGAGATCGACGAGGCGGGTGCGCTCCTGGAGAAAGAGCCGACCATCGTCAATTTCAAGGCCTTCCGGAACCTGCTCGGCACCGTTGCCAAGAAGGTATCGGCCGAGGCGTACCGTATCGAGCTGCTGGGAGGCGGGTTCACCGGACGCACCCATGAGGTGATCACGGTGATCGACAAGGAGGCCGACCTGCTGTACCACCTCATCATGAGAGAGCAGAAGGACCACATCAGGATCGTCGCGCAGATTGTGAAGATAAAGGGGCTGGTGTTGGACTTTCTGCTGTGAAGCGGGAGGCGGCGGCAGGCCTGCACTAACGACAACGGGGAGGCCCCTTAAGGAGCCTCCCCGTTTTTTTTAAGCCGGTTGTGGTGATCAGACCGATCAGACCGATCGAGCTGGCCCACGGCCCCACCCCCCTCGCGTTTACCGCACGCTAACGGTCAACTTGCCCACCTGGCTGATTTCGGCGACCACCGTGTCGCCGCTTTTAATGGGGCCGACACCTGCCGGGGTACCGGTCAAAATCAGGTCACCCGGCTCCAGGGTAAAAATCGAGGAAAGGTAGCCGATCAGTTCGGGCACCCGGTGGATCATGAGCGCGGTCGAACCGTCCTGGCGCGGCTCACCGTTCACCGAAAGCGTGATCCTGAGGTCCTGCGGGGTTTTCACCGACGCCGCCGGTACGAACGCAGAAAGCGGGCAGGCGGTGTCGAACCCCTTGGCGATCTCCCAGGGGAGCCCCTTTTTCTTCTGCTCGGCCTGCACGTCCCTGAGGGTCAGGTCGATGGCCACACCGTAACCCGCCACATGGCTCAGCGCCTCGGCAGACGGGATGTCCTTGCCGCCGGTTCCTATCAAAAGCGCCAACTCGGCTTCGTGGTGGCAATCGCTACTGTAGGAAGGGATGACGATCTGCTCACCCTCGCCGATCACGCTGCTTGCCGGCTTCATGAAGATAACGGGACGATCCGGCACATCGTTGCCGAGTTCCTTGATGTGGTCCACGTAGTTCCTGCCGATGCAGAGGATCTTGCCGATCCGAAGGCGCTCGCCGCTCCCAAGAAGTTCTGCCGTTTTCATCGCACGCTCCATTTCAAATGAACTTGACCCGCTGGACCTCTTGACCACGTATCGCCTAATCCGCTGAAGCAGAAAACCACTCAACCACGCGACGCCTTACCGACTCAACCGATTCCTCCCTACCACTCGCCGTTGGCGGTGCGCGCCGCACCGTCCAGCCTGCAGCCCTGCCAGCTGCCGCGCCGTCTCAGCTCGTTCACGATGCGGTACCACATCTGGTTGTTCTTGAGGTCCCAGTTGGGCGCCAGCCGGATGGCGAGCGGAGCCGACCCGTAGAGCCGCTGGATGGCAACCTGGGGCGGGAGTTCCTCGAGGAAATCACAGACCCCGGCCACATACTCGTCAAGGCTGAGCGGAGTGAAGTCGCCGCTGCGGTACAGTTCCGCCAGGCGGGTCCCCTCGACCACATGCAGCTGGTGCAGCTTCACGGAGCTTATGGGGAGCTCGGAGATGAGCCGGGCCGCCTTCAGGAAACCGGTGCGGGTCTCGCCCGGGAAACCGTAGATGAGATGGGTGCAGATCTCGATGCCGCGCCCGGCCAGCCGCTCGACCGTGTTCAGGTACTCGGCCAGAGTGTGACCCCGATTGATTCCGGTGAGGATGGCGTCGTCCATGGACTGCAGGCCGAGTTCGACGCAGATGTAACGGTCGCGGGCCAGCTCGGTCAAAAGGTCGATGGTCTCGTTGGTGATGGAGTCGGGGCGGGTGCCGATGGACAGGCCGAGCACGTCCGGGTGGTTCAGGGCGCGCCGGTACAGGTCGGAAAGCTTGGAGAGCGGGCCGTAGGTGTTGGTGAATTTCTGGAAGTAGATCAGGAACTTTTCGCTGTTGAGCCGGATGCGGTGGTAGGCCATCCCGTCGGCCATCTGCTCCTCGATCGGGATGATCGCTGCGGTCCCCTTGGGGGAAAACGAGCTGTTGTCGCAGTAGATGCACCCGCCGGTGCCGCGGCTGCCGTCCCGGTTCGGGCAGGTGAAGCCGCCGTCGACGTTCACCTTGCTGACCCGGCAGCCGAAGTGCCGGCGCAGGTGGGAACCGTACGAGTTGATGCGGAGTTCTTTGTGGATCAGTTCGCTTGGCATAGAAGACTTCAAACGCCCGGTTCGATGGGCGGGAGGAGCGCCAGCAGCGCCGTGGCCGCCTCGCGCGGCTCGGGTGCCGACAGGATGGCGGAAATAAGGGCGATGCCGTGCGCGCCGCTGGAAATCGCCTGGCGGCAGTTCTCCGGTTTGATGCCGCCCAGGGCGAACACGGGGATCTGGAGCATCTCGGCGATGGTCTGCAACAGTTCGAGGCCGACCGGGTCGCCATAGGCGGCCTTGGACGGGGTGAAGAAGATCGGACCGCAGGTGATGAAGTCGGCCCCCAGCTCCTGGGCCGTGATGGCCTGGACCTGGTTGTGACAGGAGACCCCGATCAGCTTGCGCTCGCCCAAAAGCTTGCGCACCTTGTAGATGGGGAGGGAACTGGCGCCGACGTGCACGCCGTCGGCCTCGACCGCGAGCGCCACGTCGACCCGGTCGTTGATGAAGAGCTTGGCGCCGTAACGCGCCGTGAGACGGCGCAGCTCGTAGGCCGTCTCGTAGAGCTCCTTGGAGCTGAGATCCTTCTCCCTCAACTGGACCGCGCGCACCCCACCGTGCAAGGCCTCCCCAACCACATCTTCGAGACTGCGCCCGTGCGTCTCTCCGCGACCGGTGATCAGGTACAGGTTGAAGTCGATCGACGGAGCGTCGGGGCTTCTCACTTGATGAGCCCGACGAGCGGGGACGACGCGCTGGCGTACAGCTTCATCGGGATGCGCCCGGCGCGGTAGGCGAGCCTGCCGGCGCGTACCGCCAGGTTCATCGCCTCGGCCATGGCGATCGGGTCCTGCGCCCCGGCGATGCCGGTGTTCATGAGGACGCCGTGGCAGCCGAGCTCCATGGCGATGGCCGCGTCGGACGCGGTGCCGACGCCGGCGTCGACGATGACCGGGACCTTCACGGTGTCGAGGATGATCCTGATGTTGTAGGGGTTACGGATGCCGAGGCCGCTGCCGATCGGGGCGCCCAAGGGCATTACCGCGGCACAGCCGATGTCTTCCAGCCGCTTGCAGACGATGGGGTCGTCGCTTGTGTAGGGAAGCACGGTGAAGCCTTCCTTGACCAGGACGGCCGCGGCCTTCAGGAGTTCCTCGTTGTCCGGGAAGAGCGTCTTCTCGTCGCCCAGCACCTCGAGCTTCACGAAGTCGGAGAGCCCCGCCTCGCGCGCCAGGCGGCAGGTCCGGATGGCGTCGTCGGCAGTGTAGCAGCCGGCGGTGTTGGGGAGCAGGGTGTACTTCTTCAGGTCGATGTGGTCGAGGAGCGACTCCTTGTTGCGGTCCGAGATGTTCACGCGGCGCACGGCGACCGTGATGATCTGGGCGCCGGAGGCCTCGATGGCTGCCACCATCTGCGGGAAATCGGCGTATTTGCCGGTCCCCACCATGAGGCGGGAGTCGAATTCGCGGCCGGCGATGACGAGTTTGTCGTTGGTTCCAGGCATATGGTTTCTCCCGATTGACGTCGTGTCGAAGTTGAGCTGGTGCTGCGGTCTGCCGCCAGGGAACCAGCTACCCCCCGCCCACGAAATGGACGATCTCCAGGTTGTCGCCGTCCTTTAACCGGGTGCCGGGGTAGTCGGCCTTGGGGAGGATCTCGCGGTTCAGTTCGACGGCCACCCGGCGCGGGTCGATGCCGATCGTGAGCAGGTAATCCTGCACCGAAAGCGGCTCGATGGATGCGGCTTCGCCGTTGATGGTAATGTTCACGTAAAGCTCCGAATGTCGCATGGCGTGGAATTGAAAAAGCCGGTGCAGGGTAGCAACCGGCGGCGGGTTCTGCGCACGTGCCACCCGGCAGGCACGATCCGGCTGCCAGGGGATGTGCCGTAAACTAGCAACATTGGCTCTGCGATGTCAATCGTTTTCTCGGCACTTTTGCCGTCAGGTCGCCTGGTTCCGGCCCGCGGCGCGGCTGCCGCGCTGCTTTCGGCGTCAGGCGGGAACGGGAGGTTCCAAGGTTCGGGGAAACCGGCGCGCGCCGGGACCAGGCGGGGCTGACGGGTACCCTGGACGGCCCTTAAACGGGGGCGGCGCCAGTGGCCCCAAGAGCGCAGGTGGCCTCCGCCTGCGTCAGGGGGAGCTTGATGGTGAAGGTGGTTCCCACCCCCACCTCGCTTTGCACCTCGATCCCGCCGCCGTGCTCCTGGACAATGCCGTAGGAGACCGAGAGGCCAAGGCCGGTCCCCTTGTTTTCCTTCGTTGAGAAGAACGGGTCGAACACCTTGGAGAGGTGCGCCGGCGGGATTCCGCAGCCGTTGTCGGTGATGCTGAAAAAGAGCATGCCCTGTTCCGGGTCGATCCAACTGCGGATCTTCAGCACTCCCTCGCCCTGCATGGCCTGGGCCGCGTTCAGGAAGATGTTGATCAAGACCTGCTCGATCTGGTTCGGGTCGAGCAAAAGCTGCGGGATGTCCTTGCCATACTCCCGTTCGATGGTGATGTCCTGGAACAGGATCTGGTGCTCGATGAGCGACAGGGCGGTCTCGGAGATGTCGTTCACCGAGGCGAGCCCCTTTTGCGGCGTCGAGCAGCGGGAGAACTCGAGAAGCCCCTTCACGATGGTGGCGCAGCGCTTGGTCTCACGGATCACCGTCTCGATGTCGTTTTTCAGGGTCTCGTCCAGCCGCGGGTTGCTGTGGATCAGCGAAGAGAACACCAGGATCCCGGTGAGCGGGTTGTTGATCTCGTGCGCGATCCCGGCCACGACCTCGCCAAGCGACGCGAGCTTCTCGCTGCGGACCAGCTGCGCCTGGATCTGGGTCAGCTCCTGGGTGCGTTCCTGGACCATCTGTTCCAGCGTCTTGCCCCACCCCTCAAGCTCGCAGCGCGCTTTTTTGAGGTTGAGGGTCATCGAGTTGAAGGACTCGGCCAGTTCCCCCAGTTCGTCGTTGGCAAAGGAGGGGACCGAGCCGTCCAGTTCGCCCCGGGAGAGCATCTTCGTGTGCTCCAGCAGTTCGCGCACCGGGCGGTTCACCAGCTTTTGGGTGAAGAGGGTGAGGGTGAGCGCGGTGAGGGTGAGCAGCAAAAGGACCAGGGCGATGCTCCGGTTGCGGTAGACGTCGATCATCGAGTGCATCCGCTCCAGGGAGACCACGACGTCCAGGACTCCCAGCACCTTGAACTTCTCCGGGTGAAAGTGGCAGCTCGCCGTGTAGCAGCTTTCCTCGTTGTAGATGGCGTTGGTTATCCCGAGGTACTCCTCGCCGCTGCTGTCGTAGAAGCGCCGGCTGCGGTTCTTGGAGGAGGCGGTGACCCGCAGCTCCTTCGTGCCGTGGCAGACCACGCAGATCTCGGCCTGCTTGTTCAGCATGGTGCCGGTTTCGATCTCGCGCGTCGAGTAGATCACCCGGCCCGTTTTATTTATGAGCCGGATGCGCTCCACGCCCCGCTGGCTGCCGATCTCGGCGATCGTTTTATAAAACAGGGGGCGGTCGTCCCTGAGCATCTGGTTATGGGTGCTGCGGATGATGGTCTCGGTGATCTTGTCCGCTTCGGCAATGGCTTCTTGCAGCAGGAGGTCTTTCAGGCTGTTCAGGTTGAGATAGGCAAAAAGCGCCATGGTGCAGAGCAAAACGGCGCCGGTGGCGATGGTAAGCTTCGAGATCAGGTTGAGGCGCACGCAGCAACTCCGTTAGGCTTTCCCCGGTCCGACTGCCGCCGCGCGGGGGACTGTGAATACAGCAATTCGCTCTTTTGGTGCTTGACTTATTTAAAACGTTATTCTATAAGTTGTATATATTTGCGTGCCTATCTTGAGCTACTTCCGTGCTTTTCGGCGCTGTGGCTGTTTTATCCGACGGGATGGCGCAGAACCCGGCCGGGGCTTTGGTCTGGGAGTGTACTCACATTAAAAGCGTTTATCAAGTAATTAATTTGCTTGACACTCGTGCCCAAAAGACCTACACCAAGGGTTTGTAATTTTCCTATCCCTCAGAACAGGTGCTGCCAATGGCAAAAAAAGAAAAATCGGAATACATCATCCAGGCGGTTTCCCACGCCCTCGATCTCCTGGAGCAGTTCCACGACGAGGTCGACGAACTGGGTGTAACGGAGCTCAGCAAGCGGCTGAAACTGCACAAGAACAACGTATTCAGGCTGTTGGCGACCCTGGAGTCCCGAAACTACATAGAACAGAACAAGGTGACGGAAAACTACCGCCTGGGCCTCAAGACCCTGGAGCTGGGACAGACCTTCATCAAGCAGATGGGCCTGTTGCGCCAGTCGCGGCCGGTGCTCGAGGCGCTGGTGAAGGAGTGCAACGAGACCACCTACGTAGCGATCCTCAAGGAATGCCACATCGTCTACCTGGACGTGGTCGAGACCGACCTGACCGTACGGGTGGTGCCGCGTGTGGGCGCCCGGTTGCCGGCGTACTGCACGGCCGCCGGCAAGGTGCAGATGGCCTACATGACCGACGAGGAGCTGGAAAACTACCTCCCCTCCAAGGAGATGAAGCGCTACACCCCGAGGACCATCACCGACCGCGAGGAGCTGAAGAAGCACCTCAAGGTGATCGCCGAGCAGGGATACGCCATCGACGACGAGGAGATGGATGTCGGCGTCAAGTGTGTCGGCGCCCCGATCCGCGACTACACCCGCCGGATCATCGGCGCGGTGAGCATCTCGGGCCCCTCGATGCGCTTCACCGACGAGCGGCTGGAGAAGGAGCTCATCCCCCTGGTGATGCGTTCGAGCGAGGAGATCTCCCACAAGCTCGGCTACCACAAGTAGAAACAAAACGAACAAAACGCAAAAGCCCCGCCGGATCCGGCGGGGCTTTTTTTTATTTTCAGAAACGATTTGGAAACTCGCTGCCGGCGGGGCCGGCCTTCGGTCCTGCTCACCCCCTGCCGCTCTCCTCCCTCCAGAGCCGCTCGACCTGCGCCTCCAGTTCCTCGCGGCTGCCGCAGTTGTCGATCACCACCTTGCCGTGCAGCTTCTTCTCCTCCATCGGCATCTGCGCGTCGACCCGTTGCAGCGCCTCGGCGCGTCCCAGTGAGTCCCGCGCCATCAGGCGGGCCAGCTGGGTCTCCCGGTCCAGGTAGACCACCCAGATCTCGTCGACCCGTGCCGCACCTCCCACCTCGATCAGAAGCGGCGCCACGTAAAAGACGGTCTGCACTCCCGCCTCCCGGTACGCCGCCAGTATCCGGTCCCCCAGGGCCCTGATGGCCGGATGGATGATCGCCTCCAGGGTGCGCCGTGCCGCCGGGTCCGAAAAAACGATCGCCCCGAGCGCCGCCCGGTTCAGCGTCCCGTCGGGGTTCACTACGCCTGCCCCGAACGCCGCGACGATCTCCTTGAGCGCCGGCTCGCCCGGCTGCACAACCTCGCGGGCCAGCCGGTCCGCGTCCACCACCACGGCGCCCAACCGCTCCAGCATATCCGCCACGCTGCTCTTTCCCGAGGCGATCCCGCCGGTGAGGCCTATGATGCGCATGAAAGCTCCCTTGTTCCGGGGGCTGTCCCGCCCGGTTACGTGCAGCTGTACTGCACTGTCCCTTCTTCGTTCAGCACGAAGGTCGGACCTAGAAGGTCGTCCTCCAGTTGTAGCGATGCGTTGCCGATACGCACCTGGACCCCCAGGAAGACGTCGCGCTCCACCTCGATCCGGGCCTGGGCGTTGACCTCCATCCGCTTCTGCAGGCGCTTCTTCTCGCCGGTAAGTTCGGCGATCTCGCCCTGCAGCTTCGAATAGACCCGCTCCTTGAGCTGGAACAGTCCCGGCTCCATGCTGCCGGGGTTCTCGCGCACGTAGGCGATGGTCTTGGTCAGTTCCTCCAGCCGGGCTCCCTTTTCCTCGAGGGACTCCTTCACGAAGCTGAGTTTCTGGTTCAGCGACGGATCGACGCCCACCTCGACCACGGTGGGGACGCCGGCGTGGGAGCCGATCACCACCGCGTGCACCAGACTAGCCGCCCGGCAGAGTCCGCCGATGATGTGACCCTTGCGTCCCCCCTTTTCGCCGACGGTGATGCCGGTTCCCGAGGTGAGCTCGCTCTGCATGACGAGGTGCTGGACCGTGATGTCGCCGGCGGCTATGATGAGCGCGTTTTCGGCGAACTGGACCACGACCTGGCCCCCCGCCTTCACCTGGGCCGCACCCCGCATCCCTTCGTTTTTGGCCAGGGACAGCTTGGCGTGGCCGATGACCCCGCCCTTTATCTCGATGTCGCCGCCCGCCTCCAGCCGGGCCGCCTCGACGATACCGCCGACCGAGATGGACTCGGTGGCGGTCACCTCCATCCCCTCGGTCACGTCGCCCGCGATCTCCAGCGACCCCTTGACGCGTACGTTGCCGGTGGAGAGATCCACCTTCTTGAGTTTCAGCACCGGCTCCACGATGATGCCGTGCGGTACGATGACCGGGAATCCCGAGCAGGCGGCGATCATGAGGTCGCAGTCCTTCAGGTCGCAGGCCACGCCGGTCAGGTTGTCGGCATAGGGGATGTCGACGCCGTCGGTGGTCGGCAGCTCGACCCCGAGGAGGTTCATGCCGGGGATGCCGGTGGTGGCAGTAGTGCGCCGCATGAGCGGGTCGCCCAGGCTCACGCTCACCAGGTCTCCGAGGTTCCGATAGTCGGCGGTGTCCTCATCGGACACCTGAGGCACCATCTCGCGCACCTCGGGGATGAGGCTGACGAACTGGCTGTCTTCGCCGGGGGTAGGGGGGACGCCCTGGGCGACCACCAGTTTGCTGGCCCGCCCGGCGGCGACCGCCGCATCGATCTCTTCATAGAGGATGCCGACTACCACGTCGTGATCCGCCAGTTCCTTGAGTATTTCCTCCCGGGTGATCTCCATGCCGGCCTGGGCTGCAGTGATCGTGATGCTGGCGGACATGAAGTCATCGGCGACGGTGACGGCCAGCTTGGCGTCGCGGCGCTCGCCGATCTGGAGGGCAAAAGGGACCGGGGACACTGCGCAGCGCTTCAGCAGCTCGTCGATGGCGTCCTTGGACAGGAAGAAGTCACCGAACCCTTCGACGTCCACTGCGCTGCGCAGGGACTCCGCGTCCAGGCTCTTGCGCTCGACCGTCGGCGTGAAGGCGCACATCAGCTTGTCCCCTTCGGGGCTGAGTTTGATCAGCAGACCGCTCCCTTCAAGTTGACTGTTCTCCATGCTTCACCTGGCCTTTACATTCGAAGTGCCGCAACTCTAGCAAGCTTATCGGAGGGTCTGGCAAAAAGATTGAGAAAAATCAGCGTCCCATTCCGCGCAACCCTACACCTGACGGGGCACTGCCTGGATGTTAGGCGGAATTCGCTTCAAAAACAACTGTTAATTGAACGGTCTCAGGCCGTTCTCTCGGTCCGAGCCCGGGTGGCCTAGAGCGCCGATTATCCGTATGATTTTTCCCTTGATTAGACTGGAGTGATGTGGTAAAAACTGGATACTGTATACAATGTGTCTTACTTAATTTGCTTAATCATTGTAAACATTTAGCCATTCAATCGGCGCAATTAAAAGGTATTTCGGAGGCCTAAGTGGCAGAGGTCGTTTTTTCTAGCTGGGGCAGAGACATAGTTGACAACCGCAAGGGTGGCGAGATGCGGGCGGCGAGTTTCAAGCTGCCGGCCACCTACGACGGGGTGCGCCCCCTCTCCGCCTTCATCGGTTGGGACGGCATCATCCTCTACAACAAGGATGTGGATATCCCCGCCATGGTCGCCGAGTACATGAAGAGGGTTCAGACCAAGTATGTCTGCGGCAAGTGCACCCCGGGCAAGAAGGGGACACGTGTTATCATGGACGCCCTGTTGGCCGTCATCGAGGGGCGCGGCAGCGAACAGCAGCTCGACACCATCCTCGAGATCGGCGAGCTCTTGAAAAACGCGAAGTGCACGCTCTGCCCAAGTTCGGCGGTGCCGGTGGTGGACGCGGTCACCCACTTCCGCGACGCCTTCGTGAACTACATCCGCGGCGCGAAGAGCCTCTCCTCCGACTTTCGCTACGTCGAGAAGTACACCGCACCCTGCATGGACAAGTGCCCGGCGCACATCGACATCCCGCACTACATCGAGGCGATCAAGGATTACCGCTACGGCGAGTCGCTTTCGGCGATCCGCGACTCGATGCCGCTCCCCTCGGTCTGCGGCAGGGTCTGCCCGCACCCCTGCGAGACGGCCTGCCGCAGGAAGCAGGTGGACGAATCGATCAGCATCATGACCCTGAAAAGGACCGCCTCGGACTACGAGTGGCAGCATCAGATCGCCCCCCCGATGGTCCCCAAGGCGAAGAAGTCCAAGAAGATCGCCGTGGTGGGCGCCGGTCCCGCGGGCCTGGCAGCGGCCTACTACCTGGCGCTCGAAGGATACCCGGTCACCATCTACGAGGCGCTCCCGATCGGCGGCGGCATGGTCGCCGTGGGGATCCCGCCCTACCGTCAGCCGCGTAACCTCCTGCAGCGCGACATCGACATCATCGCGGCGCTCGGCGTCGAGATCGTCTACAACACCCGGGTGGGCAAGGACGTGAGCCTCGCCGAGCTGCGCCAGAAGTTCGACGCCGTGTTCCTCGCGCCGGGCGCGCACCGCTCGAAGCCTATGGGCGTCGAGGGCGAGGACAAGGGGTACAAGGGCTTTCTGACCGGCGGCATCGACTTCTTGAGAAACGTCTACCTGGGACTTCCCACCGGCATGGGCAAGAAGGTCTTCGTGGTGGGCGGCGGCAACACCGCCATCGACTGCGTCAGGGTGGCGCTCAGGGAAGGGGCCGAGGAATCGGTGTTGGTCTACCGCCGCTCACGCAAGGAGATGCCGGCGGACGTCTGGGAAGTGGACGGTGCGGACGACGAAGGGGTACGCTTCGAGTTCCAGGTGCTGCCGACCCGGGTCGTCGCCAACGAGAAGAACGAAGTGACCGGCGTCGAATTGATCAAGATGGCAATGGGCGAGCCGGACGCTTCCGGTCGACGCCGTCCCGAGCCGGTGCCGGGCTCCGAGTTCGTCATCGAGTGCGACACCATCATTCCGGCCATCGGCCAGGACGCCGACCTCTCCTTCATCCCGGCCGACGCGGGGATCGACACGACCAAGTGGAGCACCATCGTCACCAAGTACGTCCCCCTGAAGGGGCACGACGGCAAGGAGCTGAAGGACGGCATGGGAAACATGCTCTCAAGGACGCTCATCACCGACTGCGACGGCGTCTTCGCCGGCGGCGACGCCGAGATCGGCCCGCTCACCGTAGTGGCCTGCATCGGCTCCGGCCATCGCGCCGCCAAGGTGATCGCGCGCTACCTCGAGGGGCAGGGGATCGAGCTGACCGACGACGAGCGCATGGAGGACATCCTCAACTACCTGGGCGTCTACGACAAGAGCGAGCAGGTGGCCTGGCTCGACTCGGCCTCCCGGGAAAAACAGGACGAGATCCACGGCAAGGAGCGGGCGAGCTACAAGAACTACTGCGAGGTGGAACTGGGCTTCGACAACAGCCAGGCGGTCCGGGAGGCCGAGCGTTGCCTGCGCTGCTACCGTGTCGCCATGGTGGCCGTCTAAGGGCACGGCAGGCCCTGTAACCGATCAACGAATTTCACTGAATACTGGGGTTTTTATATGGTCAGCTTAACCATTGATGGCAAAAGCGTGCAGGTTGAAGTCGGCAGCACCATACTCGATGCTGCGGCAACCGTCGGCATCAAGATTCCGACGCTCTGCTGGCTGCAGAAGGTGTCGCCTACCGGCGCCTGCCGCATCTGTGCGGTGGAGATCGAGGGGGTGGACCGGACCATGACCGCCTGCAACACCCCGGTCAAGGATGGGATCAACGTCACCACCAACTCTCCCGCCCTGCAGACCATGCGCCGCAAGATCATGGAGCTTATGCTGGTGAACCACCCGCTGGACTGTCCGGTGTGCGACGCCGGCGGCGAGTGCGGCCTGCAGGACGCCTGCTACGAGCAGGGTGCCGTCAAGCAGGAGTTCTCGGCCCTGCTTGAACGCCGCGCCATCCGCTACGACTGGCGCCTTTTGGAAAGCGACCCCAACCGCTGCATCCTGTGCGAGAAGTGCGTCAAGGTGGACCACGAGATCGTCGGCTGCGACGCCATCCACGTGGTGAACAAGGGAGAGGCGACCATCATCGACACGGTGGACGGCAAACCCCTGGACTGCGAGTTCTGCGGCAACTGCATCGAGGCCTGCCCTACGGGCACGCTGATCTCTGCTCCCTTCAAGTTCAAGGGGCGCGTCTGGGACTTCAACAAGGTCGCCAGCGTCTGCTCTTTCTGCGGCGTCGGCTGCCAGATCGACTACCATGCCAGAAACGGCCGGGTGGGCCGGGTCACCAGCGACGACAGCACCTACAATAACGGCAACCTCTGCATAAACGGCCGCTTCGGCTATAGCTACCTTGGCTCGACCAACCGGCTCACCGCCCCGATGGTCCGCCACGGCGAGGCGCTCGTTCCTACAAACTGGGACGCCGCACTCTCCGAGGCGTCCGGCAGGCTCAAGGCGATCGTCGAAAAGCACGGCCCCTCGGCCGTGGCAGGTCTCGGCTCCCCCAGGGTGACCAACGAGGAAAGCTTCCTGTTCCAGAAGTTCCTGCGGGTAGCGGTCGGCACCAACAACATCGACTCCGAGGCGCGCCTCGGGTTTGCCCCGGCCCAGGCCCAGCTCATGCGCCGGTTCGGCTTCTCCGGCGCCAGCACCACCATCGACCGGATCGACGGAGCGCAGGCGATCCTCGTCTTCGGTACCGACCTGAACGCCGAGGCGACCGGCGTCGAGTACCGGGTCATCAAGGCGGCTACCAAGAACAACGCGAAGCTCGTGCTGGTGAACATGCGCGACGTGAAGCTGAAGAAGTTCGCCAACCTGCACCTCAAAAACCTCCCCGGCCGCGAGCTCTCCCTGATCCAGGGACTCTTGAAGGCTCTTGTCGATGCGGGAGCGGCACTCCCCGCCGGCAGCGAAGGGATGCAGGCCCAACTGGCAGCGCTCGACTTGGCCGCGCTGGCCACGGAATCCGGCGTCACCGAGGCGGAGCTGCGCAGTGCAGCGGCGCTTTTGGCTGGCAAGAAGAAGGTCGCCATCGTCTTCGGCGGCGACTTGATGCGCGCAGCCGACGCCGCAACCAAGATAACCGCTTTGGCCGACCTGGCCATCCTGACCGGCTCGGCCGGTGCAGACGGCGGTGGGCTCTTCCCGATCGACGCCAAGAACAACACGGTCGGCCTCCTCGACATGGGGGTCGCTCCGGACCTGCTTCCCGGCCTTAAGGCCGTCGCCGAGGGCGCCGCGGCACTCGGCAAAAAGTGGGGCGGGGATGTCCCGAGTGCTGCCGGCAAGGACCTCTGGGGCATCGTGGAAGGGATCGAGCAGGGCACCATCAAGGCCCTCTACCTCCTGGGCTGCGACCTGGCCGGGCTCCCGGACAACGCCAGGATCAAGAAGGCGCTTGCCAAGCTCGAGCTTCTGATCGTGCAGGACATCTTCGAAGGGGATTCGCTCCCTTTCGCGCACGTCGTCTTCGCAGCGGCAGCAGCTGCCGAGAAATCCGGCAGCTTCACCACGACCGACAACCGCGTCCAGACCGTCAACAAGGCGGTCAACCCTCCGGGCGAGGCCAAGGCCGACGGCGACATCATCGCCGAACTGTACGGGCGGCTGACCTCCTCTATCCAGAAGTCCCGCCCTGCGGAACTCATGGACGAATTCGCCCAGGTCTCCGGGAGCTACGCCGTCGGCACCGGCGCTGTTGCGAAGCAGCCTGCGCAGGCACGGCTGGCGCTACTGGCACCGGTCGCGAAGGCCGCGCCCCCCGCGCTGCCAAAATTCCAGTTGCTGGTAGGTCCGATCGGCTACCACAACGGGACCTCAACCACCCGTTCCGAAAACAACCTGCTGGTCTCGACCGGCGGCTACCTGGAACTGTACGCCACCGATGCCGCTGCCCTCGGCGTGGCCGACGGTGCGACCGTGAAGGTGAGCTCCGCTGGCGGTTCACTGACCGCCCGCGCCAAGGTCAGCACAAAGGTCCAGCCGGGGCTGCTCTTCGCGCCGTCGCACTTCAGGGAGCTGAACGCGAACGCGCTGCTCAAGGGAAGCTGTAACCTCGTTGAGGTTAAGGTGGAAAAGGCTTAGTCCCGCTGACTGCCGGTTTGATGCAACGAAGGCCCCGTCACTGGCGGGGCCTTTTTTCGTCTTCCGGCGACTGCGCTGGCCGCAAGACGCCGACTAGTCCTGGTGTCCTGACGTCTATACGCCGTACCGAAAGGCTGCAACTTGGCCGATGACGAAACTCCCGGTGATACAGCTGGTAGACTACACGTATGTAATTATTCTTTTCGATCATGTGGCTGATGTGATAGATTCACAAGGATTGTGACCCCATGCGTCGGCAACGCGCCTGGTTAATTTCGAATAAGCGAGGGCGGTGACTATGGACGATAGATTGAAATACATGGCCGCTACGGTCGCCATGAACCCCGACATTGCCGAGAAACTGGATGAGGTGCTGGTCGGTCCCAACGATCGCGCCTATGTGACGTGCAGCTATGCCGACTGCAAGATGAGCAGCAAAGGGCGCTGCACCATTTTTACCGTACTGGACGTGCCGCGCATGAAAACCGGCAAGCCGTGTGACCGCTATGAGACTGTGGCGAAAGAAGGGTAGCGCCCACCCACCCCCGTCTGCCTGATGCCGGCTAGCGGTGCCCTTGCCGGTTCCTTGCTGCAAAGGTGAGGGGGCAGCTAACCGATACTGACAACACAAAAAGCCCCGCCGAAATTTCGGCGGGGCTTTTTTATACGCAGGTGTCGTCAGTGTGAAGACGTGCAGGAACGTGCAGGAGGTTAAGCCGAAACGGCTGCGGCCCCTGTGGATGCAGGGGCCGCTAAAACTGTCTGGCTGGTTTTGGAAGAAGCTGGTGCCGCTGTCGTCACCGAACTCACACCTGAAGCCTGCGTGAAAGGGGTGCCGTCAGTCAGCCGCCGTTGGAGGTGACACCTCCTGGGACCGCTTCCGAAAAAGCCTACTGAATGGTGTTGACCAGTTTGGTCAGACGGGAAACGTTCCTGGAAGCATTCGAGGAGTGAATGATCCCTTTGGTAGCTGCTCCGTCGATGACGGGAATCGCGACGGCGAGAGCCGCCTTGGCAGCTGCCGGATCCTTGGTAGCTACAGCTTCGCGGACGCGCTTGATGAAGGTACGCAGAGTAGAACGCTCGTGCTTGTTGCGCTCGGTTCTTTTTTCCGTCTGCTTGATCCTTTTGATTGCCGATTTATGGTTTGCCAAACTGCACCTCCGGTTTATTTTAAGTAGAGCTGTGAGATTTTCGGAAAGTTAGACTTATAGCACCGTGGCAAGGCGGGTGTCAAGCGGAAATGCATCGGGCTCGGAAAAAGTAAGAGGGGATCACCGGCAGACCTGCAACGTACCACCAATCGCCTCCCTTTTCCAGCAAATTCTCCCTATTGTCAGTGGCTTTGCGGAAGCGCGCAAGGGCCGCGTGGCGCCAAACAAAGGGGGGTGCCTGAGCACCCCCTCTTGCTGCGGTATAGCACGTTTTCTACCACTCTTCCTTCTGTTTATCGGCAAGCTTCTTCATAAAAAGTTCAGGGCTGGTCATCTTGAGAACTTCCGCGTCCGAATAGCCCAGTTCCTTGAAGTTCAGTACGCCGTTGGGCGCGTGGCAGTTGGCGCAGTAGAGCGACTTGGTCTTGGTCACCAGGTGGTTACTTCCGAAGTAGATGGTCTGCCAGCCGGGAACGGCGTTCTTGGCGACCCCCTCCGGATCCTTCATCCCAAGGGTGCGGGCTGCCGAGGCGACGCCGGCGCGGGTGTTGCCGGTCGCCATGGGAGGGGCGAAGTCCATGGAGAGCAGCTCGCCGGTCTTGTTGTTAAAGAAGGCCTTGCCCTGGAAGATCTTGAACGGGGTGATCTTGCTCTTCGCGTCCTTGCGGTTCCCTTTGGGGCCGATGAAGTGGGGGGTGTTCTTCACGGTCCCGTTGTACCAGGCGTAGACCGGGGTGGTCTCGTTGGCTTCTTTCTTCAGCGTGGTCGGCTCGTAGAACTTGTCGGCTCCCTGTTCCCAGACGGTGAAGTCTTTGGCGAAGGCGCCGCCGGTGCGCGGGATATGGCAGGTCTGACAGGCGATGCGCGCGGTGTGACGGTTCAGGTCGGCGTCCTTGTGCGGCTTGAGGCCGTGGCAGGATGCGTCGGCGCAGGAGAGCAGGAGCCCGTCGTTGGCCCAGTTGTTCGGGTCGAGGCCGGTAGGCATGCGGTGTTCCTTGGCCTTGTGGCAGTCGACGCAGACCATCCCTTTGGCCGCGTGGGCGTCGGTGTCCTTGGTGAAGGAGAAGCCGCGCTTGACGACCACGCCGCCGCCTGCTGCCTCATGGCACACCATGCAGTTCTTCACCGTGGGTTTGCTGATGGAAAGCGCCGCCTTTGTGCTGCGGTCCTGCCCCATCACGACGCGTCCCTCGGCGTCCTTGAACGGCTTTCTCTGCCTGAAGTCGTAGTCGCTCGAGTGGCAGACCAAGCAGTCGACTGCCTTCTGCGCCTCGGGACCGGTGCTCCCCACGTCGCTTAGGTGGTTGCCGGGGTGGCAGGTGTTGCAGCCGGCGAACTTGGTCTTGCCGGTTTCCGGGCTTTTCGGGATCTCCTTCAGGTTGTTGACGATGTCGTTGCCGTTGCACATGACGTAGATCCGGTTCTTCATGCCGTATTCCTGGTTCGGATCCAGACCCTCGACGTTAGTAACCTTGGAGGCGTGTTTCCAGTGCACCGTTTTGAGAAACGCCGCTGCGGTGCCCGGATGGCACTCCTCGCAGGATTCCGATCCCTTGTAGCCGTTCTTCTCGAGTGTTTCCTTGCCCGGGTGCTCCGCTGCGATAGCTGCGTGCGCCACCAGGGTGAATCCGAGAACAACCGCTGCCATCTTGCCTATCCTTTTCATGTATCCTCTCCTGTGCTGTCAGTTCGTGCGGCGCTCGATCTGCCCGTATGCGGCTGTGCGAGGCCGATGGTGACGTTGATCTAATATCTATATACTTGAATGTTTAAGGGACGAAAAAACGCTGCAATCTCTCTAAGAAACTACAGCGCAAACGGCGATCTCGCCGGAGTACCGAGTCAAACTAACATCCAGCCGTCTTTCTGAAGAATTTAGCCACGTTCTTGCCGTCGATGACCTCGTACTTGCAGCGGATCTCGTCGCCTTCAACAATGCGGTGATCCTTGAACTTGTCGAGGGTGAGATCGTCGTTGACGGTGATGACGACCAGGGCTTCGGTCTTGTTGTCCTTGAGGGTGGCGGTGGCGGTTTTGGCGTCTTTACCGGCGATCTCGATCTTGGTGATTACGCCGACCATCTTGATCTCGTCCGCCTGTGCCTTGCCGGTGAAGCCGAAGAGGGTGACTGCCAGGATGCTAAGGACTGCTACCAACGATAGTGCTTTTTTCATGGTCGTTCTTCTCCTTTGTCCGGCGAGCTGGGGCTATGGTACCACGCACCCGCCGCGCTGCAACTGGTGGCCTGCGGGGCGGAAGGGGGCGCTCCCCCTTCCGCCTGCAGAAGATTGCCTGCGACTAGAACTTCACCTCGAAGGTGACGTAGATGTCCTGGGCGTTTTTGAGCGGGGTGAGCAGCATCATGTCGGTCGGCTGGATCTGGGAGATCTTGACCGGCGCGCCTACCCAGTTGTTGCTCCCGGTGTACTCGAAGTCGTAGTACTGGTACCCGACCCTGACGAACGCCTTGGAGAGATAGGAGGAGATCGGCTTGAGGTTCAGGTCCTGGATCAGGTAGCCCTCGTAGACGTTGCCGCGGGTGCCCAGCTTCGAAGTCCACATGTCGTCGGCTGCCGGTGCGAAGGTGATCCAGTTCTTGGACCCGTGGTTGTACTCGAAGCCCACCTTGGTGTTGGTCGGTTCGTAATCGTAGCGGGCGCCCAGGTAGCCGGCCCAGCCGGTTTTGCTGTTGGGAGCTTCGGGGTTGAAGAAGCTGCCGGTCCCGAGACCCTGGAACCCGGCGTTGCCCGAGACGTTGTCGTTGGGATGGGTGACGCTCAAGCCGGCGTCGGCGAAGATGTTCAGTTTGCCGGGGCCGACGTTCTTGAAGGTGCTCATGAAGCCGGCGCCGTACCAGTCGATGTCGCCCAGGTCGGTGGAGGGCGAGGTGTTGCCGAAGGCGGTGTTCTTCATGACCGGGAAGTCGAAGATGCTGAAGCCGCGGTTCCACTGCAGCCAGACCCTAAGGGGATCGGTGTCGATCGGGATGACGGCGACGCCCAGCATGTCGGTGTCCTTAAGGCTGTTGCCCGGAGCCTCGAAGCCGCTTTCGAAGCCGCGGCCGTAGCAGACCTTGGCGTAGGCGCCGGGAAGCGCGTCGATGTCGGGAGCCCAGCCGAGGGTCATGCCGTCGAAGGCGTAGTCGACCAGGAGGGCGGGGGTGCCGCCGTTACCGGGGCGCTCGTTGTTCATGCGCAGGTTCGAAGGAGCCCCGTTGGTGGAGGGGCGGCGCCCCACCGAGAACCAGATCGGCTGATCGGCGATGTTGGACCAGGTGGCGTAGGCGCGATCCACGTCCAGGAGGCTGGAAGAGGGCACGTGCCCGAGGGTGCCGTCGAAGACACCGACGCGGTCGGCGAAGAACGGGGTATTGCCGCCGTTGGTGACGGCTGAGTCTTCCTGGGAGCCGAAGGTCTTGTAGGCGACCAGGCGCACGTTCACCGTTACGTCCTTGGTTGCCTTGGCGTGCATGTCGATACCGAGGCGGTTGGTGTAGAGGGTGTCGTTTTTCGGTGTGTAGGCAGGCACCTGCTGGGCGAAGCCGTTCAGTCCGCCCATCATCGCCTGGTTGTTCTGCAGGAACGTCTTGGCGCCGGAATAGGTGGTGGTGTGCGTCATCTGGTTTGCGAAGGCCTGGAAGGCTGCGTACTGTGGCCCGACGTTGACCGGGTCGTTGAGAAACGCGTTGTTCATCTGGTTAGAGGCAGAGCCTAAGGTCTGGTTGGCGTCCGTGTACGCCTTGGTCTCGCCGCGCAGGCTGTCGAACCTGAAGCGATAGTCGCCGCCGATGGTTAGCCATCTGCCAAGGGATTTATCCTCCAGCTTCTGAACCTTCTTGGTCAGGTCGTCCAGCTTGATTTGCAGCGCCTGCTCGTCTGCCATGGCGCTCGCCGGTAGGGCCAGCGCGGCCAACAGCGCCCCCGACATCCATCTGTTTAATGAAACTTTCATTTTTCCCCCTGTGCTTTATGTGTCGGCGCCCATGAACGCAGGGAGCCGCGGATGTTTGAACCGCTGCAGTCGGTACAGACCCTAATGACAATCGGCAGACAATGGATCAAACTTTAATTCTAAATAGTAACCTATGTCAATATCTTTCTTCTTGAATATATGTGTAGTTGAATAATAACATGACGTTCTATTTTTCGATGAACCGCTTCTAAAAAAGGACTACGTCTCGGCCTGTCAGACTGAACGGTTTTCGGGAGTGGATCAGGAGGGAAAAGTTTTAGCTGTTGACGGCACCGGGCGAAGTTGCGTACTATTCAACAATTTAACTGTCAGGGAAATAGTGTGAAACAGCAGAAAAAGCTCTATCTGGAGACTTTCGGGTGCCAGATGAATGTGAGCGATTCAGAGAAGATAGTGGCGTTGATGCAGGGGCTTGGCTACCAGCAGACGCCCGATGCGGCGCAGGCGGACCTGATCCTTTTGAACACCTGCAGCATCAGGGCGAAGGCCGAGCAGCGTGTCTATGGACATCTCGGCAAGTTCAAGGCGATGAAGCAGGGGAAACCCGGCCTCATCATCGGAGTGGGCGGCTGCGTGGCCCAGCAGGAGGGGGAGAAACTCCTCAAGAAGGCGCCCTTCGTGAACCTCGTGTTCGGGACCCACAACCTGCACCTTTTGCAGGACATGGTGCGCGGCGCCGAGGGCGGCAAACGCCGCGCCGAGACGGCCTTCATCGACGACGAGGCGCGCTTCGACCTCTTCCTGCCCGGCGGCAACGAGGGAGGCGTCTCCCGGTTCGTGACCGTCATGCAGGGGTGCGACAACTTCTGCGCCTACTGCATCGTGCCGCACGTGCGCGGCCGCGAGATCAGCAGAAGCGCCGCGAAGCTCATCGAGGAGATAACGGCACTCAGCGCGGCCGGGGTCACCGAGGTGACGCTCCTTGGGCAGAACGTGAACTCCTACGCCGCGAAAAATCCCGGCGAGCCCGACTTCCCGGAACTGCTGCGGCTGGTGGCTGAGATAGACGGTGTCAAGCGGTTGCGTTTCACCACCTCGCACCCGAAGGACATGTCGCAGCGGCTCATCGACTGCTTTGCCGAGATACCCAAGCTCGCCCCGCACATCCACCTCCCGGCCCAGTCGGGAAGCGATGCGGTGCTCAAGCTGATGAACCGCGGCTACACGCGCGACCAGTACCTGGAGAAGGTGGCCGCCCTCAGGACCGCCTGCCCGGACATCCAGTTCACCGGTGACATGATCGTCGGCTTTCCCGGCGAGAGCGACGAGGAGTTCGAGGCGACCCTCGCCCTGATAGCCGAGGTGGGCTATGCCGACCTCTTCTCGTTCATCTACTCCGCGCGTCCCGGGACGGCAGCGGCCGGGCTTTCCGACCACACGCCGTACGCGGTGAAACAGGCGCGGCTGGAGCGGCTGCAGGCCCTCCAGAAAATGACGACCCTGGCGCGCAACCGGAGCCTGGTCGGGACCGTGCAAAAGGTACTGGTGGAAGGGCTCAGCACCTCGGGGGATTGCCTTTTCGGCAGGACCGGCGGCAACCGCGCCACCATTTTGGATGGCGACCCCGCGCTGGCCGGTCGGGTGCTTGAGGTGAAGATAGTCGAAGGGCTGCAGACCCTCCTCAGGGGGGAGATCCTGCATACCTGATCTGGGAGGATCGGTTCTCATGTACCTGGAAATGAAGGTCTTCGGTTTCGCGCTCGACGCGATCGCCCAGATGCCGGTAATACTTTTAAAGGACGCGGACGAGAAGCACACCGTTCCGGTCTGGATCAGCACCTCGGAGTCGGTGACCTTTGCCGCTGAATTCGTCGGCCGAGAGGTGTCGCTGAGAAACGGGCGCAAGGACCTGCTCACCGTCCTGATCGAGCGGCTCTCGATGCAGATAACCGGCATCTTCATCGAGAGCCTGAACGACGGTGTCTTCACCTCCTCGGTGCGGCTGGCCGCGACCGACGGCGAGGAGATGAGGCTCGAGCTCCACGTGAGCGAGGCGATGCTCCTTTCCCTCAAGTACCGGATGCCGGTGCAGGTGGACAGCGACCTTTTGGCCCAGGTCTCCACCTTGGACATGACCGAGGACGGGTTCGCCCAGGAGAACAACGCCCGCAGGTTCGTCGATTTCCTCGACCAGCTCGATCCCACCACCCTCGGCAAATATCCGATGTAGCGGCGGACCGAAAGCGTTAAGGCGTGACGTTATCTGCTCTCATGAAATGTGCTATGATTGGGTGCAGCACGAGGCCGCGTCACGCTACCCGTCTCCAGGCGCGTCAGGTATCAAGCGGCGTACCGGCGGACCCGTCGCACGTCACGCGGAACTCGTCGCCATCTCAACTACCAGAGGTATCCCATGCGTGAAGCATCCTTTGAATTCCTGAAACAGATGGTGGAAGCACCGAGCCCCTCCGGCTACGAAGCGCCAGCGCAGCGGGTGTTCCGCTCCTATATCTCCTCGTTCTCGCAGGTGGCCACCGATGTGATGGGGAACGTCTTCGGCTTGATCCAAGGGGTAGGCGACAAACGGCTGCGGGTCATGCTGGTCGGGCACTCGGACGAGATCGGCCTCCAGGTGCGCTACCTGGACGACAACGGCTTCATCTATTTTTCCGCCATCGGCGGGGTCGACCCCCACATCACCCCGGGCCTCAGGGTGCACGTCCATACCGCCCAGGGGAGGATCAACGGCGTGATCGGGAAAAAGCCGATCCACTTGATCGAGCCCAAGGAACGCGACAGCGTCACCAAGCTCGACGCCCAGTACATCGACATCGGCGCCGCCAGCAAGCAGGAGGCGGAGGCCATGGTGCGGGTGGGGGATCCCATCACCTTCGCCGTTTCCCTGGAGCGGCTCTCCGGCGACCGGGTCACCTCGCGCGGCTTCGACGACAAGGCGGGGAGCTTCGTGGTGGCAGAGGTGCTGCGCCGGGTCGCCGCGCTGCCGACGCCGCTTGCCATCGACCTCTACGGCGTCTCCTCGGTGCAGGAGGAGATCGGCCTGCGCGGCGGGACCACCAGCTGCTACTCGGTAAACCCGGACATCGGCATCTGCGTCGAGGTGGATTTCGCCACCGACCAGCCGGACGTGGACAAGAAGCACAACGGCGAGGTGGGGCTCGGCAAGGGGCCGATCCTGCCGCGCGGTCCCAACATCAACCACGCGCTCTTCGACCTGCTCGCGAAGGCCGCGACCGAGGGGAACATCCCGGTGCAGTACACCGGCATCTCCCGGGCCACCGGCACCGACGCCAACGTGATGCAGATATCGCGCGGCGGCGTGGCGACGGCCCTGGTGAAGCTCCCCCTGCGCTACATGCACACGCCGGTCGAGACCCTGTCGCTCAAGGACCTGGAAGGGGCGATCGATCTGATCGTAGGGGCACTGGCGCTCATCGGGGCCAAGGAAGCCTTCATCCCGGAGTAGCTTGAAAAACACAATGGGAACCGCAAAGGCGCAAAGGGCGCAAAGAAAACCGGGCGGGAGCAGAGTCGAAACCGTTCGGAGTTCCCTTTGTGTTTTTTGGGGGACGCCTCTGCCCTTCGGTCTGGCATTTTAAGTTCTGTTTTCCCTTCGCGTACTTTGCGTCTTTGCGGTTCGCCTGTTGTGCTTTGGATTACGTCCTGCCGTTTACAGAATGCCCCTTTTTCGTTAGCAAATTATACTTGAGGCCTCACCTGAATTAAGTTGACTTGGCAAGCCGGGTGTACTAGATTTTTCGGTTAATATCCCGTGCCGCACACGATAAAGGAGCCACAAATGTTAGAAAGCAACCTCCCCGAAGGCCTTACCTTTGACGACGTCCTGCTCCTCCCGGCCCACTCACTGATCCTGCCTCGCGATGTTGATCTTTCTACCAGGCTCACCGGCAACATCCAGTTGAACATCCCTCTGGTGAGTGCGGCCATGGACACGGTCACGGAATCGCGGGCGGCTATCTGTATGGCGCGGGAGGGTGGCTTGGGCTTCATCCATAAGAACTTCACCATTGCCGAACAGGCGATGGAGGTCGACAAGGTCAAGAAGAGCGAATCCGGCATGATCGTCGACCCGATCACCATGCGCCCGAACCAGAGGATCCGCGAGGCCCTGGAGATGATGGCCAAGTACCGGATCTCCGGCGTGCCCATCACCAAGGCCAACGGCAAGCTCGTCGGCATCCTCACCAACCGCGACCTCCGCTTCGAAACCAACCTCGACCTGCTCATCTCCGACCGCATGACCAAGAGAAACCTGGTGACCGTACCGGTGGGAACCACCCTGGAGCAGGCCAAGGAACACCTGAAAAACACCCGCGTGGAAAAGCTCCTGGTGGTGGACGGGGACAAGAACCTCAAGGGCCTCATCACCATCAAGGACATCGAGAAGATCAAGAAATACCCCAACGCCTGCAAGGACTCGCTGGGCCGCCTGAGGGTCGGCGCCGCGGTCGGCCCCACCCCGGACGTCGACGCGCGCATCGATGCGCTCATCAAGGCCGGCGTTGACGTGGTGGTGATCGACACCGCCCACGGCCACTCCCAGGGTGTCCTGGAAGCCATCGCGCGCATCAAGTCCACCTTCCCGGGGCTCGAGCTGATCGCCGGCAACATCGCGACCGCCGCCGCCGCGGAGGCGCTCATCAAGACCGGCGTCGACGCCATCAAGGTAGGCATCGGACCGGGCTCCATCTGCACCACCCGCGTGGTGGCCGGTATCGGCGTCCCGCAGATAACCGCCATCGCCGAGTGCGCCCGCATCGCCAAGAAAAGCGGCATCCCGCTCATCGCCGACGGCGGCATCAAGTACTCCGGCGACCTCACCAAGGCCGTCGCGGCCGGCGCCGACGTCATCATGATCGGTTCGCTCTTCGCCGGCACCGAGGAATCCCCGGGCGACACCATCCTGTACCAGGGGCGCGCCTACAAGGGGTACCGCGGCATGGGTTCCATCGGCGCCATGAAGCAGGGGAGCAAGGACCGCTACTTCCAGGGCGACGTGGACTCCGACGTGAAGCTGGTCCCCGAGGGGATCGAGGGTATGGTTCCCCTGCGCGGACCGCTCTCCTCCAATGTGCACCAGCTGATGGGGGGCCTGCGGGCCGGCATGGGCTACACCGGGAGTCGGACCATCACGGATCTGCAGCAAAACGGCCAGTTCGTGAGGATCACCGGCGCGGGTCTCAAGGAGTCCCACGTGCACGACGTCATGATCACCAAAGAGGCGCCCAACTACCGCGTCGAGAAATAATCCTTAAGCCTAACCACAGAGGCCGCAGAGGAAAACCACAGAGGCACACAGAGGAAAACCGACGAAAGGGTTGAACCCCGATTTAAGATTTTCCTCCGTGTGCCTCCCGCTTTTCCCTCCGTGTCCTCTGTAGTCAGGCTTTTACCCAATTCGACCCACTTCCCAAAAGGAATTCATCAATGACTATCGATATCCATTCCGAGAAGGTCCTGATCCTCGACTTCGGCTCCCAGGTGACCCAGCTGATCGCCCGGCGGGTCAGGGAACAGAGCGTCTACTGCGAGATCCACCCGTACAACATGTCGCTCGAGAAGATAAAGGAATTCGCCCCGAAAGGGCTCATCCTCTCCGGCGGCCCCTCCAGCGTGTACGACAAGGACGCGCCGCACTCGGACCTCGGGATCTACGATCTCGGCATCCCGGTCCTCGGCATCTGCTACGGCATGCAGCTCATGACCCAGCAGCTGGGCGGCCGCGTCGAGCGCTGCGACAAGCGCGAGTTCGGGCGCGCCACCCTGGAACTGGACGGCGCGAGCGAGATCTTCGCCGGCTTCACCGGGGGCGCCGAAGTCTGGATGTCCCACGGCGACCGGATCGAGACCATGCCGGCCGGGTTCCAGCTGATGGCCCACACCGAGGGTTGCCCCGTGGCGGCCATGAAGGACGAGAAGCGCAACTTCTTCGGCGTGCAGTTCCACCCCGAGGTGGTCCACACCCCGCGCGGCGACGAGATGATCGGCAACTTCCTCTTCAACGTCTGCGGATCGCAGCCGACCTGGACCATGGCCAACTTCATCGAGACCGAGCTCGCCTCCATCCGCGAGAAGGTCGGCACCGGCAAGGTGCTCTGCGCCCTGTCCGGCGGTGTCGACTCCGCGGTCGTCGCGGTGCTGATCCACAAGGCGATCGGCGACCAGCTGCACTGCGTCTTCGTGAACAACGGTCTTTTGCGGAAGGGCGAGGCCGAGAAGGTGGTGAACCTCTTCACCAAGCACTTCAAGATCAACCTGGACTACGTGCAGGCGACCGACCGCTTCCTCGACAAGCTGGAGGGGATCTCCGACCCCGAGCAGAAGCGCAAGATCATCGGCAACGAGTTCATCTACCTCTTCGAGGAGGAGGCCAAGAAGCTGGGCCAGGTCGACTACCTGGCACAGGGGACCCTCTACCCGGACGTGATCGAGTCGGTCTCCACCAAGGGGCCCTCTGCGGTCATCAAGAGCCACCACAACGTGGGCGGGCTCCCGGAAAAGATGAACCTGAAGCTCCTCGAACCGGTGCGCGAGCTCTTCAAGGACGAGGTGCGGCTGCTGGGCAAGGAACTCGGCATGCCCGACGAGATGGTCTACCGCCAGCCCTTCCCGGGACCGGGCCTCGCCATCCGCTGCATAGGAGAACTGAGCGCCGAAAAGCTCGACATCCTGCGCGAGGCGGACGCCATCGTCATCGAAGAGATCAGGAAGGCCGGGTTATATCGCGAGATCTGGCAGTCATTTGCCGTACTGCTGCCGGTCAAGACCGTGGGGGTCATGGGGGATGCCCGGACCTACGAATGGACCTGCGCCCTGCGTGCGGTGAACTCCCTGGACGGCATGACGGCCGACTGGGTCAAGCTCCCCTACGAGCTACTCGGCAGTATTTCCTCGCGAATCATCAACGAGGTGAAGGGCGTGAACCGGGTGGTCTACGACATAAGCCAGAAACCGCCGGCAACCATCGAGTGGGAGTAGGCCGTCCCATGCTTTAGCGGGGTTCAATTTTTGCACTAAGGAGTCGCGGTGGCCGGATCGGCTGCCGCGATTCGCATGTGGAGGGAGAGCGTGACGCAGAGCCCGTTGCCGATAAAACTGCTGATCTTCGATCTGGACGGCACCCTCATCGATTCGCTGCCGGACATAGCGGATGCGGTGAACCATGTGCGGAAAGACTTCGACCTGGGGCCGCTCGATCTCAACGAGGTGCGCACGCTGGTGGGGAAGGGCGCCCGTTCCCTCATCGAACGCGCGCTCCCCGGCGCACCGGAGAACCGGATCGAGGAGTCCCTCGAACGCTACCTGGGCTACAATCTGGCGCACATCGTGGACAAGACGCGTCCCTACCCTGGAGTCCTCGATACCCTCAGGACACTGGGGCAGCTGGGTTATCCGCTGTGCATACTCTCCAACAAGAACGTTGCCCTTTGCCGGGAAGTGCTCACCCGTCTGGGGATGGCCGAGCTGGTCCCGAGCGTGTTCGGCGCCGACTCCTTCCCCTTCAAGAAGCCGTCGCCCGAGCCGGTGCTGGCCCTTATGAGGGAGTTCGGGGTGAGCGCCCGGGAGTGCGTCCTTATAGGGGACAGCATCAACGACATGGCGGCGGGGCAGGGTGCCGGAGTGTATACCGTTGGCTGCAGCTACGGCTATGGAGATCTCTCAGAGTTGTCGGGGGCGGATTATCAAGTGCATGATATTACTTCACTGCTGACGTTGCCGTTTTTTCTTACAAAATAATTCAGCAATGAAAAAAGGCTAAAGTAATCATTGTCGCTGCCGATAGAACTTCCATACCCCAAATCCTACAGGAGCTAAAACAGAAATGAAAATAGAAGAATTGAACCAGAATGCCGGAGTTGCCTATGTGGCAGGCGGGCGGACCGACAAAGCCGAGGCGGCGGATGTACATGGCGAGGCAGCAGCCAAGCCGCAGGCCGGATCAGACAAGGTCGAGCTTTCCAGCTACATGCCGGTAGTCACCCAGGCAGATCGCCAAGAGGGGCTAAGAGTAAGCCGGGTGGAAGAGTTGAAGGCGCAGCTGGCGAGCGGCAGCTACCAGGTTCCGGCCAAGGCCGTGGCAGAGAAGATGCTTGCCAAATTCTCGCTGGCCGCTGCGGCCGCCTAGGCCGTTAGAGCCGCTCCAGGCAGTTTGCGGCCGAGAAAATTATTGACAACCCGACACCGATTACGGTACAAGTATCGCTCTACCAAGCGGGAATAACTCAGTGGTAGAGTGTCAGCTTCCCAAGCTGAAGGTCGCGGGTTCGAATCCCGTTTCCCGCTCCAACAAAAACAAGGACTTAGCCAGAAATGGCTAGGTCCTTTTCAGTTTGTGGGCGAATATGTAACCTCTGGTGTAACCTCAAATCGCTGGACTGGGGTGGCTTGAGATCAACAGATATGGACAATCCTTTCACAAAAAAAGCTCCTTCTCGTCTCGCATCAGGTATAAATTGAGTCCTCCCCAAGATGACATCATGAGGTTCCCCCATGTGCGGTAGGTTCACATTTGACATCCCCCTGAACTCCTCGCCGAGATCTTCGGACTCGCAGAGCCTCCCGTTGTCACTCCCCGCTACAACATAGCCCCGACCCAGCAGGTTCCGGTCATCCGGCAATACGCTGACGGAGACAACCACCTCGACCACCTCCGATGGGGGTTTATCCCAAGTTGGGCGCTGGACATATCCATCGGCAGCAGAATGATCAATGCTCGATCCGAAACCGTGACAGAGAAGCCAGCGTTCAAGAGGGCTGTTCGGTATCGACGCTGCGTTGTACCCAGTTCTGGATTCTATAAGTGGTCGACGGAAGGGAAAGCGAAACAGCCATTGTACATCCTCCATGGTCAGCTGATTTAGACTGGCAATTAATTGTGATTGCAAGGAACACTACAATAGTGTAAGGGAACTCAAAAAGGGGATGCACCGTTATGCAATATCTTGAAAAACTAGTAAAAATTAATAGCAAGCAAGAGATAGTCCCCCTATCTGTTGAAGAAGTGCGTAAAGCACTTGATTTTCATGATGGGATGAAGTTGTATTCTGAACCTATATATCGAGGTATTACAAAAGAAGATGCCGTGGATAGGTATGTAGTGTCTGATGTGTATAGTGAGAGGCTAACATACTCAGTGGAGAAGATTTTTTATTTTGGGGAGAAAGCTAAAATTTGTCTAGAAGACAAGCTTGTGTATCTACCGTCGCTACGAGATGTGACTCTGCGTGATTTGTTGCTTATTATAAATGAAGTCGCTGTAGCTTTAAATGGCGAGGACTACGATAAGATAAAATTCAAACTCAACAATACTGACTTCTACAATTTCTTTACAAATATAAATTTGGAAAAAAATATTTGTACAATGTTCAGGCTTT
>Ga0079306_1000121_pt1 | contig 91974 bp, 74 predicted proteins | sample Methanotroph_Enr_FD_79181 | JGI IMG/M metagenome (GOLD analysis project Ga0079306, IMG submission 79181) | Enriched soil microbial communities from Old Woman Creek wetland in Ohio, USA - Methanotroph_Enrichment_5 | ecosystem: Environmental > Terrestrial > Soil > Wetlands | place: USA: Ohio... | reverse complement strand
TCCCACGAGCGCCGGAGCCGGGTGGCGGACCGGCCTGCGCATGTGGGGCCGCGTGTTCGCGGTCGGGTTCCTGTTGGCGCTGCCGCTCATCGGGCTCGGCATCATCGGGCTGGTCGTGGCGGCGGTGTTCGGGATCCCCGCGCTCGTTGCGGGCGGAGTCACCACACCCGCGGTCACGGCCGGACTCGTGAGCATGGGACTGTTGCTCGCGCTCATCGGTCTGATCGCACTCGTGATCGGCGTGCTCGTGAGCATCCTGGAGGAAGTGGCGCTGCGGCACGCGGTACTCGGCGACCGGGGCGCGCTCGACTCGATCAAGGCAACGTACGCCGACCTGAAGGCGAAGCGGGGCGTGGCGAGCATGTGGCTCGTGATGATCCTCGTGAACATCGCCGTGGGTATCGCCAGCGCGATCGTGTTCATACCGGTCGTCCTCGTGATCGGGTTCATCGTCGCGGCGTCCGTCGCCGCGGGCGGGACGGGGATGTTCTGGCTGATCGTGCCGGCCGTGCTGGTCCTGTTCGCGATGGGCATGCTGTTCAAGGCCGTGTACTCCACGTTCCGGAACGCCGCGTGGACGTCGTTCTACGATCGCATGCAGCGTCCGGAGTTCGAGGCCGCCGAGTCCGGCGTCGCAGGGCCTGTCGCTGCCTGACATGGCAGCCTTGGCACTCATCGAAGCGGTCCGCCTGTCCAAGACCAAGGGCAGGCGGATCCGCCTCGATGACGTGTCGCTCTCCGTGGCACGCGGTGACCTCTACGCGCTCGTGGGAGAGGCGGGTTCGGGCAAGACCGCCCTCCTGCGGGCGCTCGTGGGGCTGGCGCATCCCGACACGGGCTCGGCCCGGGTCATGGGCGAGGTCGCGGGGCCCGACGCCTACCGCGTGTTCGGGCGCGTGGGCTTCCTGCCCGGCGACCCGCCGGTGCGCCGGGGTCTGAGCGTCCGTCGCGATGTCGAGACCAGCCTTTCGCTGGCCGGCGTGCGTGACCCCGAGGCGGCATGCAGGGCGCTCTCACTCGTCGGCATCGAAGACCTCGCCGAGCAGCCCGCGCACTCGCTGGGCGACGACAACCGCCGACTGCTCGGCATCGCACGGGCGATCGCCCACAGCCCCGAACTGCTGGTGCTCGACGAGCCCACGCGCGGTCTGGGAGGCGTGGAGCGGCGTCGCATCCTGGACCTGCTCCGCATGCTCTCGGTGGAACGCGAGATCACGATGATCGTGGCCACGCGCGTCGCCGACGGCGTCGTCGAACTGGCCTCGCGTGTCGGCGTGATGCGAGGTGGCAGCCTTGTCGCCGAGTTCGACCGCGACGGGCTGCGCGAACGCGGGCGCGAGCACGTCGAGGTCGTCGTCTCCGACCCGCCGCGCGCCGCGCTGGTGCTCGAGGAGCGGCTCGGCCTTACGGACTTCGCGGTGTGCCAGGAGCACCTGATCAGGATCTACGTCCCCGGCACCCGTATCAGCGAGATCAACTCGGTGCTGGTCGCCGAGGGGATCGCGGTGGCCCGCCTCGCCGTGAACGCCGGCTCGCTCGAGGAACTCCTCGAGCGCCTCTCGACCGGAGAGGCGGCCCCCCGGTGATCGCGCGGTTGATCGCAGCCGAGGTCGCGGGGCTGCGCCGCTCGTTCGTGCCGTGGCTGGCGATGCTTCTGGTCGTCGGCGGGTCGGTCGTGGCGCGGATGCTCGCGTGGGTCACGCATGCGATCGGACGCACCGAGCTGGGCACGCTCCCGTTCGTACAGCCTGATGTGGGCTGGAGCGACGTGGCCGTCCCGCTCGCGCTGCTCGCGTACCTGATCGTGACGTCGTACGTCTTCGGACGCGACTTCGAGGACGGCAGCATCGACCTGATCCTGACAGCACCCGTCAGGCGGGGGGCGGTCGTCGCCGCCCGCACGCTCGTCATCGCGGCCGGCGTGCTCGTGCTCTGCCTGATGGGCTGGGCGGCCGACATCGCGACACGCGCCATTCTCGCCACATCTCCGCTCGACCCCGGCCCGGCGACCTCTCTGACCGCGGCGCTCGGCTCGGCGATGGCGGCGATCGCAACGCTGCCGCTCGTGGCGTGGGCGGCCATTCGGTTCCGTGGCGTTCTGCCCGCGCTCGGTCTGGGCATCGCGATCCAGATCTTTGCGCTCGCCCTCGGCGGGTTCGCGCTCGTGCGATCGCTCCCGTGGTTCCTCCCGATGGCGCTCGCCGCCGGAGACAGCGCGTCGCTTCTCGGCGAGGGGCTCTCGGCGCTGCTGCTCGCGGGGGGCCTGGCCGCGACGGTTCGAGCGCTTCGCTCCGTCGATCTCTGCGAGTAGTCCGCTCGCGGCTCACAGGCAGGGGGCTGGGTTTGGACACGATGCCAACGAGGATCCTGATGACGCTCGGGAGTGCCGCATCGATCGGTTTCGGCATCTGGCACTTCTTCGTCCCGGGGATGTGGGACTGGTACTCGTACATCGACGCATCGGCCACCGAATTGGTCTTGGCGGTGCGGGCGGTCAACGTCTTCTTCTCGCTGTCGCTCGTGCTCTTCGGGCTGATGAACCTGCTCATGGCCTACGGACAGAAGGCCAACCGGTACTCTGTGCTCGTGGTCTTGGGCGCGACATGCGTGCTGTGGGCCGTCAGGGTGGCAATGCAGGTCATCTATCCGCAGGGTTCGATGAGCGCGGCTCTTCAGTACGGCATGCTCTCCTCGTTCGTGCTGGTGCTCGCGTGCTACTCGGCTTCGCTGGCGCTGGTCCTGTTGGGCAAGAGCCCCCACTGACGCGACTGATGGACCATGCCGCCGGGGTTGGGCGCATGGCCCGAAGGCCGCCGGTTCGAACCCGGGTCTGGCTACCAAGGAAGCGCACAGACGGGGAAGTCATCCATCGGCAGCAAGGAAGCAGAGGCTCGCACATGCGTACCGAGTTCCGGTTCAGCGTCCGCTACTACGCATTCGTTGTCCTGTTCTCGGGCGGCTTCACCCTGCTGCTCGCCTACCTCCTTGTGCTCCGTCCGGGCTCCATTGAGATGGGCTGGCTCGGGCGCGCGCTGGTGGGGGCGTTCCTGTTCGTCGCCCTGTTCGCGCTCATCGCGAGCGTTCGCGCCTGGATCCGCAACGAGCCGGTGATGATCGTGCAGCGGGACGGAGTCCTCCTGCGGGTCGACGTCGCTGGCCGAACCTTCGCGAACACCAAGGCCTTCGGGAACGTGCATGAGGCACTCCTACCGTGGAGCATGGTCGGGGCGATGGCCTTCCGCGACGGCGTGGTGGTCTCGATCGGCGGGGACAGACGTGCGAGGATCGCGGCCGCAGTCGTGGCGCTCACGCGGCCGGCACGCGAGCAGGATGTGGGCGTGTTCCTCGGCCACGAGTGGGAGCCGCTCGACGTGCGCGACCTCATCGGCAGCATCGCCGAGCGGTTCGCGCAGGAACCGGATCTGCATCTCGTTCGCATCAGCGGACTGGATCGGCCGGCCTCGGAGGTGTACGCCGCTCTGGAGTCGAGCTGGCATGCGTGGTGCGGGCAGTACGGGGTACCCGTTCCGATGGCACATGTGCAGTCGGGGGCGGACCAGCCCGTGCCGTCGCGGGCCGCGCTCCCTCGCGAGAGCACGGCACCCCCGCCCTTGTAGCCCATCAGCCGTCCCCGGTCGTGTCCATCCCGCCTCCGCCACGGGAATACTCCGCTCTGCACACCGTCGGCTACCCACATGAGGTGCGGCATGAGCGACGCCCAACCCATTTCCGAGACCCTGGATTGCATCGGGCTCTTCTGCCCGGAGCCGCTCTTCCAGACGCGCGAAGCGATCGATGCCGTCGGGGTCGGCGAGGTCCTCGAGATCTTCACCGACGACCCCGCCGCCGAGGAAGACCTCACCCGCTTCGCAAAGCGCGCCGGCCACGAGGTCGTCAGCGTCGAGGATCTCGGCGACCACAAGCGCTTGCTTATCCGCAGAGGCAAGTAGGAGGCGTGCGATGAAGGACGAGACCGCGATTCTCTACGTGCAGACGAGCAACGCACCGGAGCGGCAGTACTCACCGCTCGTGCTGGCTCAGACCGCCAAGGCGATGGGTCTGAACCCGACCGTGTACTTCCTCGGCATGGGTCTGGTGGTGCTCAGGCCGGGTGAGGCCGAGCGGATGCAGCTCGGCTCCTTCCCGAGCGTCGCGGACATGCTCCGCAAGACGATGGAGATGGGGATCCCCATCCTCGTCTGCGAGGCGTCCAAGCAGATGCTCGGGTGGGAGAGCGTGGAGCTCATCGAGGGCACGAAGATCGTCGGCGCGGCGACCCTGAACGACCTCGCGCTCGACGCCGGCGCCACGATGTGGTTCTAGCGATGGCCGCGATGCACGGGGTCTACCTCGACTATCAGTCGGCCAAGCCCGTCGACCCGCGCGTCGTCGAGGCGATGACGCCGTACTTCACGGAGCGGTTCGGCAATCCCGCCTCGCTCCATGGGGTCGGAGATGCCGCGACCGCAGCGTTGGAGACAGCGCGGGCGAAGGTCGCGGAGTCCATCGAGGCGCTGCCCGAGGAGATCGTCTTCACCTCCGGCGCCACCGAGTCGAGCAACCTCGCACTGCTCGGGTATGCGAACCGCAATCGGCGCGCCGGCGACCACATCGTCATCTCAGAGGTCGACCACATCTCGATCCACAACCTCGGCAAGGCGCTCGAGAAGGCCGGATTCCGGATAGCCAAGGTGCCGCCGGACCAGTTCGGGCGCATCGACCCGGAGAAGGTGCGCAAGCGGATCACGCCCGAGACGATCCTCGTCTCGGTCGGCTGGGCGAGCAACGAGATCGGCACCGTGCAGCGCATGGCCGACATCGCCGAAGTCGTCGCCGGCACAGGTGCGGTCCTTCACTCCGATGCGGTTGCGGCGCAGGGCCAGCTCCCGATCGACGTGAGCGGGGTCGGCGTCGGGCTGCTGACGCTCTCCAGCAACGACATCTACGGCCCGCAGGGCGTCGGTGCCCTCTACATCCGCACGGGCGTCAAGGTCGCGCCGGTCGCCATCGGCGGCGGGCAGGAGAACGGGCTGCGCTCGGGCACCGAGAACCTCGCCGGCATCGTCGGTATGGCCGCGGCAGCCGAGATCCTGTCGCGCGAGCTGGCGGACGACGCCGCGCGGATGGCCGCGCTGCGGGACCGTCTCGTTCGCGAAGTCCTGGCCACGATCCCTGACGCGCACCTCAACGGCCACCCCACGGAGCGGTTGCCTGGCAACGCGCACTTCCGGTTCGAGGGCGTGGAGGGCGAGTCGCTCGTGCTGCTCATGCGCGAGGAGGGGATCTCGGTGGCGACCGGCTCTGCCTGTTCCAGCAAGACGCTCGAACCGTCACACACGCTGATCTCGTGCGGCCTGATCCACCAGGAGGCGCATGGCTCGCTCGAGTTCACCTTCGGACGCTGGAGCACGGAGAGCGACGTCGATCGCGTGCTCGCGGTCCTGCCGGGGATCGTCGACAAGCTGCGGCGCATGTCGCCGCTCTACCGCAAGTCCTAGAAGGAGGCCGCCGTGAAGTCGACCAGCTACTCCGAGACGACGCTCGACCACTTCCGCAACCCGCGCAACGTGGGGCGGCTCGAAGGGGACGACGTGGCCGTCGGGCGGGTGGGCAACCCGGTCTGCGGCGACATCATGGAGATGTACCTGCGGATCGAGGACGACCGCATCGCCGACATCAAGTTCCAGACCTTCGGCTGCGGCTCCGCGGTCGCGACCTCGTCGATGACGACCGAGCTCGTGAAAGGGATGACGCTCGACGAGGCGCTCGAGGTCACGCGGGCGGATGTCGCCGACGCGCTCGGCGGTCTGCCACCGATCAAGATGCACTGCTCGAATCTGGCTGCGGACGCGCTGCACGACGCGATCAGGAACTGGCGTGCCGGCATCCGCCTCGAGCCGGCCACGGCTGAGGAGACAGAGGCGGGGCTCGCCGGATGCGAGGTGCCGGGTCTCAACGAGATCGAGCACGCCGACGAGTACGTCGGCATCGGTGTCTACAGGCAGGTCAGCGACATCGCCGAGCTCGAGGGCAAGCGAGTCCTGGTGCTCGACAAGGGTCCGGCGACGGCGAAGCTCGCGCTCGAACTGACCAAGGTCACGCCGCGCGTGGTCTTTCTCACGGAGCTCGATACGCTCGGGCTGCCCGAGGAGCTCGTCGGCGAGATCAAGCGCTCGGACGTCAAGGTCCTCTACAAGTCGCGCCTGGTGTCCGTGGGCGGCGAGGGGGAAGTCGAGAGGGTGCGCGTCCACGATCTCGAGGAAGAGAACGAGTACGACCTGTTCGTCGACGCGGTCGTGTTGCTCGAGGTGTAGAGCGGCGGCTGCGCTTCCGGACCGGTCCGTCTCCAAGCGAACGCGAAGGGGAGATGTCAGATGCCAGGCAGCGTCTACAAGGTCATCGAACTCGTGGGAACGAGTTCTGAGTCGTGGGAGGCGGCCGCACGGGCGGCGCTGGAAGCCGCCGCAAAACACCTCCAGGACCTCCGGGTCGCCGAAGTGGTGAAGATGGACGTGCGGCTGGAGGACAACAGGATCGTGGAGTATCGCGTCAAGATGAACGTGTCGTTCAAGTACCACAGCGACTTGGGCAACTAGGGGCGCGGCTCGCATGACGTCTGTCCGGGGAACCGCAGCGGCCCCGCGGTGTAGGCTGGGTTCGTGAACCAGCGACTCGTCGACTTCCTTCGGAGACCGGCCACGCGCCGCATCGCGCTCGACGCGGCGACGGTCGTTGCCGCGGTGGTCATCGGTGCGATCGCCTTCTCGGCCGCCGCCCATGGGGAGTTCGGATTCGGGCCCGCCCGGCTCGCGATCTCGGTCGCGCCGGCGACATCTCCTCTCACGGTGGTCGAGCTTCCTCCGTTCGGCAGCGTGGAAGCCGTCACGCACCGGGGGCCGGTCCGGCTCACCATGCGGCTCGAAGAGATCGATGTCGAGGACACGCAGCGGCTGGTGGAAACGGGGGCGCTGACGGCTTCACGGACGCTCGCGGCTGAGACCGTGGACGACTTGCCGCTCACCGGTTTCAGCTCACTCCTGTGGCGTGTCATCGGCGGCGGGGCGCTCGCCGCAGCCCTCGCAAGCGTGCTGGTCGCCTTGGCCCTGCGTCGCGGTCGGGCCGTCGTCGCGCTGTCGGTCGCGCTCGCCGTGGTAGTGCCCACGACCGCGGTCGGCATCGCATATGCGACGTGGGACAGTTCGGCCTTCCGTGAGCCCACGCTTCGCGGCAGTCTTGTCTACGCGCCGCAGCTGGTCGACGTCTTCTCGACTCGCGTCGCGAAGATCGGGCGGTTGCGGGAGCAGGCCGTCAAGGTCGCCCGCGACCTCGCCGCGTACTACGCCGACGACCGCGCGCTCGCCTCAGGCGGGGCGATGCCCGGGACGTTCCGGGTCCTCCACGTCACCGACCTGCACCTCGATCCGGTGGGCGCCGAGCTCGCGAGATCCGTCGCGCGCTCCTACGAGGCGTCGGTGGTGATCGAGACCGGCGATCTGCCCGTTCTCGGCGTCCCGGTCGAAACGAGCGTCTTCGCCTCGCTCATCGACACGTCCGTTCCGCTCATCTACGTTCCGGGCAACCACGATTCCCCGGCCTCACTCGCCGCGCTGGAGCAGCTGGGAGCCACGGTGCTCACGTCCGGGACCGTCGAGGTCGGGGGGCTGCGCATCTTCGGCGTTCCCGACCCGATCAGTGATGACTTCGGCATCGAACCCGACGCGGCGGCGGTCCGCGAGGCGGCGCGTCTCTCGTTCGCCCGGCTCGCGGCGTCGCTGGCCTCCGGCGAGACGACCCCCGACGTGGTCGCGGTGCACAGCCCGCTCATGGATGCGCCGTTCATCGGCGTCGTGCCGCTCATCCTCTCCGGGCACACGCACTCTGCGAGCTTCTCCGTTGCCCGCGGGACGGTGCTGCTCAACTCAGGCACGCTCGGCGGCATGCCGTACGACCCCGAGACATCCGGGCGCACGGTTCTTCCCTACAGCGCTTCGATTCTCTACTTCACCGCCGGGCAGCCGCGCCGCCTCATCGCGATCGACCGGATCGACGTCTACCCGAACCGCTCCACGACGGTATCGCGCGAGGTGATCGACGCGTCGCTCCTCCCGTGAGGGCAGACCGTCTCGGTTGCACCGTCGCTTCGCGCTGAGATTAGTAGACCTTCGCGTACCTCGTGGTCGACCACGCCGGCAGGTGGTTCCCGTCGCCCGGGAAGTACGCACGCAGCTTGTAGGTGCCCTTCGCCCCTCGATACGAGAGCGTCCAGGTGCTCGTTGTGACTCCGGAGGTGAGATACACCTTCGACTTCTTCACGACCGAGTAGTAGTAGTGGCCGGTGCTGCCCTTCCTGAGGTACACGTAGACCGTCACGTAGCCGGGCGCCCCGGTGGACAGCGTCGCATGGTCGGGCGTGACGCTGCCGTTCATGACGATGCTGCGGCCATAGCGGTAGCAGAAGTAGGGGCTCACGAACTTGTTGAAGCCCACGCAATCCAGGACGTGCAGGGGCGTGTACTTGGGCATCGCGAGCGCGGAGGACGGGTAGCCGTAGTCGTAGTCGACGAACGATCCCTTCGCGATCCGCACGCGGACATAGCCGCGGTAGCCATAGGTGGTCAGGTTGGTGAGGCCCGTGTCGGTGAAGCCCGACAGGGTCTTGCTCCCGCTGACCAGCACCGTGGCTGCGGGGTCCATGACACCCCACGGGTAGCCTCCGGTGCCCCGGATCACGCGCACGCCGCCGTAGCTGTAGCCGTACGTGCTCGACGAGAAGCTCGCGGGCCTCGACCAGCTCAGGCTCACGCGCCTGTCGCCGGCCTTCGCCTTGAAGCTGCCCAGCCGCTTGGTGCGCGGCAGCGCGGCGGCACGCGCGGGCCCTGAGGTGAGCGTCACGCCTTCGGAGCTCCGCGCTATGACGAACGAGGAGAAGTAGACGGGACGCATGTTGGTGAGCCCGGTCGCGGTGTAGCCGATCGCCTCACCCGCGCTCAGCACCCGGCTGTACACGCGCGTGCCGTCGGTCGGGGTCCTCGGCACGCGGGTCGTGCTCCTGACGATCACGACCGTGCAGGTCGCGCTTCCGCTCGTGGGCACGCGCCCGGACACGCGGGCGGCCGTGTTGTAGCCCATCGCGTCGAAGTAGAGCGGCGCCTGCCACAGCGGGACCACCGAGGTGGTGGCCGGCACCGAGTAGGCGTCGTAGTACGCGCCGCCCACCTGCAGCACGTCGTGGATGTACGCCGCATACCACAGGCGCACGCCGGGCTTGGCGTCCGGATCGGTCGCGCTCGTTGCTTTGACGTCACGCACGACGACGGTTGCGGCGGGGTCGCTCGGCCCGAGCGGAACCGTCGCCTCACGCTTGGCCACGGTCACTCCCATGTAGGAGACCGTGATGCTCGTCGGCTGCGACCACGACAGGCTGACCGACGCAGAGAGTGGTGTCGCGGCCAGCGATGTCAGCGGCGCCCTCGGAACCGCGAGGGTCCGCGCGGGTGGTGACCAGCCGGCGCCGTCGGTGGTGTAGGCCGTGTAGAAGACGGGCTGCCCGTCCGCGAACCCGGTCTCTTCGAAGCTCCGCTGCGCCCCGGCGGTTGCACTCGCCTCGTAGACGACGGTCGCGCTCGGGTCGGTGGGGCTCGTGGGGAAGGTGTCGAGCCGGCGCAGCACGCGCGTGCTCTGCAGGCCGTCGTAGCTGGGCTCCACCCACGTCACGCGCGTGCCGTGAGCCATGCCGAACGCCTGGAACAGCTCGACCGGCGCCCTGTTGGTCGACACGTAGCTGACGCTCCAGTTCTTCACGTACGGGGTCGCCTGGCCGTTGCCTGAGAGATCGAAACGGACGCGCAGCTGCTGCGTGCTCGAGTCGAGGCCCGTGAGCGGGATGCTGGTGGAGGTCCCGGTGAGCGGCGTCGGCCCGACCAGCGTCCGCCCGGACGTGTCGAGGACGCTCACGCTGGCGGACGTGGCGAGCGACATCGGCAGCATGGAGACATCGAGGCTGTTCCACCGGTCGATGTACTTGCCCGCGGTCGGCCCCACCGGGATCGAGATCGCGGTGCCCGTCGTCTCGAAGTGCACCGGAGCCCACGTGATGCGCATCTCGTCCAGAACGGGGGTGATCGTCGTCACTCCGGCGTCGTGTGCGAGCGACACGCGCCAGCGGACCTTCTCGGTGGTCAGCGGGAGCAGCGGCTTCTCCTCGCCGTCGATCGGCATGTACGGTGACCAGGCGTCCACCGGCGTTCCGTTCGCCATGATGTACGCCGGATAGAACGAGACCTCAAAGCGCGCCGTGGAGCCGGCCGGCGCCGTCGCGTCCCACGAGAAGTCGCGGAAGTCGAACTTGTAGCCCGGGACCGGCGTGCCGGTGGGGACGAGGGTGTAGGTAGCCTGGCCGTTGCTGAGGTAGCCCGCGTCCTTGCCGGTCGCGTGCCCGATCCGTCGCCAGGTCACCGTCGGGTTCCCCGCGGAGTTGCCGAGGTTGCCGCGGTCGATCCCGTCGTAGAACAGGTGCCACGTGCCGGCGGCCGCGTCGTAGAACACGCTGCCGGCGCGCACGCCCATCTCGTCGAACGCCCACGGTTCGCCGCTCGGCACGACGGCGAGCCCGCGCTTCGTCCACGACAGGCCGTCCGTCGAAGTCGCATAGGCTACGCGCTTCACGCCCGTGCCGTCCTCGGCGGTGTACCAGAGGCGGTACGGGTCGGCGGACGAGGCGTCGAAGGAGACGACCGGGTCGGAGACGCCGCGCTCATCGAGGGAGCCGACGGCGCCCTTGGCAAGCACTGCCGCGGGGGCCTTGTGCCAACCGGAGATCCCGGCGGTCGCGGTCGCGACACCGATCTCCCACTTCGTGCCGTCGAAGCCGGCGTAGTAGACGCGCATGCCCGCGGGTGTCCGCACGAGCGACGGGTGGCTGACCTGGACCGAGTCGAACCCGATCGCGCTGTGCGAGATCGCGGCCGAGCCCGCCCGCGTCCACGAGCTGAGTGCGTCCGGCGTGGTGGTCGCGATGCCGATCGAGGAGACGCCCGGCGACGAGACGCCCTCGTACGCCATGACGATCGTGGTCGCGCCGTCGTCGAGCGCGGCGATCGATGCTGAGACCGCTCCCGACTCATCGAACGAGCCGCCCGGGCCGAGACTCAGCACGGCCTTCGTGAGCGGGTCGGCGCTGCCGTCGACCGACGTCCACGTTCCTGTCGCATCCGTCGCGGTGGCCATGCCGATGCGCCACGTGAGGTCACCGGCCGAGCGACCGGCGTAGAACATGTGCAGCATCCCGGTGTGCGGGTTGCGCCAGACGGCTCCTTGCGCGGACTGGTTGCTGTCGAAGCGCTCGGTCGGGGTGGAGGCGACCAGCACGCGGCTGCTCGCCGATGCCCCGCCCGTTCCGCCCCAGGGCGCGTATCCGATCGCGCTGCGCGACCGGTCGCCGGCACCGGAACTCCCCGTGTAGTAGATGCGGTAGAGGCTGCCCGCCGGGTCGGGGAGGACCGAGCCCCAAAAGACGTTGTTCTCATCCCACGCGCCTGTGCTGCCGGGGTTCACGATGATCGTGCCGGCGCTCCACCCCAGTCCGTCGGTCGAGTCGGCGAGTATCAGCTTGTACGGCTGGTCCCCTGCCTTCTTCCCGGCGAACACCATGCGGTGCTGGGGTGAGGCAGTCTCGAACCAGGCTCCCGGCGAGAACCATCCGCCGGTGTAGTTGCCGCCCGATCCGCTGATGCTGACGAGCCCGCCCTTGCTCCAGATCGCGCCGTTGGCGTCCTGCGCGGTGTCCGTGGAGGTTGCGAAACCCACCGCGCGGCCCTTGACGTCGGGCGACGGACTCGCTGCGTACCACATGCGGTACATCCTGGTGAGCGGGTCGAAAGAGACGGACGGCTCGCCCACGCTGTAGCCGTCGGCCGAGCCGAAGGCGCCGGGGCCCACGACGGGGACCGGGGTGCCCGAGGCGTCGTGGGACTTCACCCAGGTGTGACCGTCCAGCGAGGTCGCGTAGCCGATCGCACCCGAGTCGCGGCCGACGCCGCCGTACCACATGCGGAAGGGCGTCGCCGAGGAGGCTTGGTAGACGACTGCAGGGCGCACGAGGCCGTACTCGTCGAACGACGCGGGCGCTCCCAGGTCGAGCACGCACCCGCCGTACCCGGGGCCATTCAACTTCGTCCAGGTCGTGCCGTTGGTGCTTCTGGCTTCGAAGATGCGCTGGCGGTAGCCGTCGGCTGCCACGCCGGTGTAGTACATGCGGTAGTCGCTGGCGCTGACTCTGACCACCGACGGCCCCTGCACCTCGTATCCGTCAGCGCGGTCTGAGGCCGACGAAACGGTCTGAACGATGGGGTTGTTCGCGTCGAGGTCGAGCGCGAGCGGCGTCGCTCGCAGCATGAGCGCACCGGTCACCGCGTCCTTGCCGGTGGCCTCGGCGGTGAGAAGGCCCTCGAGCGTTCCCACGCTCGTCGTGCCGAGGAAGTCCGCGGGGCTGGTCCAGGTGCTCACCGTCGGGGGTCCGTCCGTGGCGAGCCTGAATCCTCCCTGGGAGTCGAGGGCGATGCCCGTCGTCGCGCTCGCGTCGAAGGCGCTCATGTCGGAAACGCCGTCAAAGAAGGTCTTGTCGTCGACCGAGTATGAGAACAGCAACGCCGGCGCGAGCAGCGCGGCCGCGGCCGCCACCGAAAGCACCCCCACCAACCAGCGCACAGGTCGGCTCCATGCTCGGCGCATCTGAAGTCCCCCTCCAGCTCACCCGCGTCGCAAGGCAACGCGGCCCCGGACAGCATCATGATTGTACGTTCCCCTGCGGGGATAGCGGCAGCCGGAAAGGCACGACGTCGCTCCGCTGGCAGGGCTCGGGGTTGCCACGGCGCAGGGGAGCGGGTCATCGCCGAACGAGAAAGGGCCCCGGAGGATCGCTCCCCCGGGGCCCTTCGCATGCTCGTCTAGTTCAGACGACTACCGAACGTAGATCTTCAGCTTCGAGGAGATCGAAGGCCGGTAGCTCGCGCTACCCATGTACTTCACGACGACGTAGTAGCTGCCGCGCGAAAGCGACTTCGGAACCTTGTAGCTGTAGGACCAGTGGTGGCTGCTGTACGTCTTGCGAGTGGACAGCGTCTTCCACGTCGAGCTACCGACCTTGCGGATCTGGACGAGCACCGGGGTGCCGTTCGGCACGTTCGGCGAGATCGTGCCGGAGAAGGTGACCGTGCTGTGGCCGCGGTAGACCGTGGCGCGGCTCGCCTTGATGCCGAGCTTCGTCGGGACGGAGACGTTGAACGCCACCGTCTTCGCGCTCTCGACATTGCCGAGCACGTCCTCCGACCAGAAGGACAGGGTGTGGTCGCCCAGGACTGAGGTCACGACCTTCCTGCCCTCGACCACAGCGCCACCGTCCAGGCGGTAGTACGTCTTGGCAACACCGGCGCCGGCATCGCTCGGCCACAGGGTGATGGTGGCCTTCGCGGTGTAGGCGGCCACGGCATCCGAGATGGTGACCGGGGCGAGGGTGTCGACCGTGACGTAGGCGAACTCGAAATCGGTCTCGTTGCCGGCCGCGTCGATGGCCTGCATCATGACCGCGTTCTGGCCCTCGACGAGCGGCCAGAACGGCTTGTAGGTGAGCACGCCGGTCTCGGGGTCGAAGTCGCCGGATCCGAAGCTCGCGACCTTGAACCGCAACTCATTCACCAGCATGAAGCGCGCGTCATAGGCGCCGGAAGTGGCGTCCGTCACGGTCACGGTGAGCGTCGGGTTGTGGCTCGAGGTGAACAGCGGCGAGATCGTTCCGAGCGTCGGTGCGACGGTATCGAGCTTGTAGGCGTCGCTCGAAACGGGGCCCGGGCGGCCGTTCACGTCAACCGCGTAGTGGTAGATCGTGTGGGTGCCCTCGGCAGAGACCGTGACCGTGTTCTCGTAGGCGGTCCAAGGACCCGTCGCGCTGGTCAGCGAGTAGTAGATGGTCGCGATCGTAGCCTCGTCCGCAGCCGACGCGGAGAGCGTGAAGGCGGGCTGGCTCGCATACCAACCGTCCCAGCCGTCCGGGTTCTCGGGCGTGAAGGCGCCGATGCTCACGGGCTGGCCCGGGTCGACCACGAACGTGGCGGACTTGGTGGCCTCGACGTTGCCGGCCGCGTCGGTCGAGAAGAACTCGAGCGTGTGCGTGCCGGGAACGGACGGGACTGCGGTGTCGACGCCGGTCGTGACCGGGCCGCCGTCCCAGACGAACGAAGTGACGATCGGCGCCTCGACGTCGTCGGTAGCGTCCAGGGCGATCGTCGGGTACGTGAACCACGTGCCGTTCGCGCCGTCGGCCGTATCGGGCGTGGTGACGGCGGTCGTGACCGGGGCGACGGCGTCGCTCCACGTGGTGAACGTCACGGCGTCGGAAACGTTGCCGGCGACGTCCACGGTGCGGGCGATCAGGTCGAGGCGGCCAGCGGTCGCTTCGACGGTCGCCTCAGCGGCCGCGACGGTCGTCCAGGTTGCACCCACAGCGGGCTCGGCGCCATGCGCGACGACGATGTACTCGATCTTGGCGATGCCCGAGCCGTCGGTGTCGGCTGCCGCGAGCTTGACGCTCGGCAGCGTCTTCGTGGGCGAGTCGGACACATAGCCGCCGACACCGGTGGCGGTCACGACCGGCTTGGTGGTGTCGACCTTGAACGCCTGCGATGCCCACGCGCTCGTGTTGCTCGCGGCGTCGGTGGCGCGGAAGTACAGGGTGTGCGAGCCCTCGGACAGCGCGCCGTCAGCGCCGGCGGCGACAGGGCCGCCATCCTTCACAGCGGCGGGTGCCGCGGTGGCGTCGACCTGTGCCGCGTAGGTGGTGATCGCCGAGCGATCGACCGCAACGATGGTGTAGGTCGGGACGACGCTGAACCAGCCGGCGGCGTTCGGCGCGGCCGGGTCGAGCGTGAGCGAGACCGACGGAGCCGTCGCGTCGCTCGGGGTCACCGGGTTTGACACTGCCCACGTGGTGACTTCGCTGCCCTCGACCGCTTCGACGCGGAAGAGGTAGGACGAGCCGTTGGCCAGAGCGGCGTCCGTGAAGGTCGCCGTGGTCGTGGTCGTCGTGGTCGCGGTGGCGTAGGTGGAGTCATTCGCGGACGCGAGCTTGTACTGTACGACGTAGCTGGGAGCGGTGCCCCCGGTTGCCGCGGCCCACGACAGGTGAACCTCGTTACCGACCTGGGTGTCGGTGGCTTCGAATGTTGCCGGTGCGGTAAGGGCCGCTGAGGCCACCACCACTCCCAGACCCACGACGAGCGCCATGCTGACCATCAGCATGGTTGCTGTCTTCGACCAATTCCTGCGGTCATGCAACTTCACGTGCGTCACTCCCCTCGAACTGTCGACTGCCTGATATCTCGTGCACGCACCCTTCGGACACACGCAGAAGCGTCACAGGGCACGCGTGCATGCCTGCGGACAACGTGGGATCGAGAAGCCGGGTGCATGGATCACAGCTGGCATCCGTGCGGCTTGCCCCCCGGCGCCCCCCGGCGCCCTAACGAGACCAGACCACCCGTCTGGTCGTTCTTGCCATATTGCTCTATAGCGCGCGAGTGTTCAAGAACCTAGTAGGTGACGTTCAGGTGCCGGTCGTGCGCCCTATGCTAGCCGCTGCACGCCGAGGCCGATGAGTCCGGGCCCGGTGTGCACGACGAGCGCCGGGGTTATCTGGCCCTCGATCGCGATGCGGTAGTTCGGGAGCCGTTCCTTGAGGGCCGCGAGCAGCGCATCGGCCTCTTCCTGCGCGGCACCGTGCATCACGGTGATGTTGTACTCCGTGGCGTCCGCGGCGTACTCGACCGCCTTCTGCAGCGCCAACTCCAGCGACTTCTTGCGTCCCCTCGCCTTGGCAAGCGTGTGGTAGATCCCGTTCTCGTTGCAGGCGATGACGGGCTTCAGGTCGAGGATCGTGCCGACCATGCCGGCGACGAGACCGATGCGGCCGCCCTTGATGAGGTAGTCGAGCGTCGAGACGCAGAACATCAGCAGCGTGTGTCGCGCGGTGTTCTCCGCTCCGCGGCATACCTCCTCAAACGACAGTCCCTCTTCGATCAGCTCGCCGGCGCGTATGGCCGTAAGCCCGCTACCGATTCCGATGTTCTTCGTGTCGAGGTAGTAGGTCTCGAGCCCCTCGGGTCTGGGCCCGAAGCTGCTGACCAGCTCATAGGTGCCGGAAAGGCCGCTTGAGATGAGAACGGCGATGACCTTGTCGTAGCCATCCGCCTTGATCTGCTTGAAGAGCTCCGCGATGGTCGCGGGGCTCGGCAGCGACGTCGACGGAATCTCCGTCGCGAACCGCGCGAAGACGTCCTCGGGCTGTATGTCGATGCCGTCGCGGTACTCCGCGTCTTTGTAGATGATCGTCAGAGGCGCCACGTACATGTGGTACTTCTCGCGGTATTCCCTGGGCACGTCCGTACCTGAGTCGACCAGGATCGCGATCTTCTCTTCGGTCATCTGGTCTTCTCCTCGCGTGGCGGCGGATACGGCATGCACCTCCTCCGCATCATCTCACGCGAGGCATACTCTGTGGCGTGCTACGAGTGCGTCTTGTACCAAACGGAGGCGCGCACGCCGTTCGCCCCGTGGCAGCTGCTGGCCGCGCAACCGGTCCTCGGGCAGACCTGCGTTGCGGGAGCGGGCTTCGCGGGCGCGGCCTGCGCGACCGCGGTGCCGGCCTGCGCGGACCGCTGCAGCGCGACGGCGGAGGCACCCCGCTGCCCGAGCGATTCGGACAGCTCCGGACCCGCCAGGGCCACCGAAGCGAAGATGAGCGAGCCGAGCGCCAGCGTCACGCCGGCGACCCCGAGCACGCCGGCGTTTCTGCGCGCCGTCGCCTTCTCCGCGGCGAGGCGGGCGGCGCGCCGGGCCTGTGCCGGACTCAGCTTGCCGGCCGGAGCGGTGGCGGGGACTCGCGCAGGGGCCGCCAGCGGTCGCGGCGCACCGGAACCCACGCCCGCGAAAGCGGGGGAGTCGGCGGCGAGCCGCTTCACAGTGGCAACGACCCAGCGCCAGTGCAGGGCCGCGTGCACTGCGAACAGGGCGATGATCGCGTCGGCCGACCAGGCGTGCAGAGTTGCCCACACCAAGGGTTGCGCAGCCTGGATGCCGAAGAAGGACGGGATCGGCGAGACCATGATGCCGCTCAGCATGACCGCGACCGAGGCGACCAGCAGGGCGGAGTCCACCACGAAGTTCGCGCGCGAGGCATGGAACAGGCGTTGCACGAAGGTCGTGGCGATGCGGACGACCCAGTCCCAGTTCACGACCAGGTGGATCGCCAGCGGGACGATGATGGCGATGCTCACCCACTCGTGAAGCGATATGCCGGTCCAGGTGGGCCGGTATGCGGCGATCAGGCCGCAGGCGATGACGAGGTCGAGAAGGAGTCGAGTTCGAGCGCGCATGGGAGCTCCCTTCCGGGGGCACATGTGTGGACGAGCCATCAAGACCGCGGAGTTCGCGAATACGGAGCCAATGCCAGGCGACTCACGCAATCCCCACATCGCCATCGCACCATCTGCGCCGGGCGCCCGTGGCCCGACAAGCGTCGCGCCCGAAGGTCGGCGCAACGGGGATTCCGGTGCAGCGCAGGCGGGTACGTACACGCCGCACGCCGCCCCCTTCGAGATGCGGAAGAGCATGAACGCCAAGCTGATCGCGCTCTACCTCTTGGATCAGGTCCTGGGCGTTGCCGGCGCTGGCGTGGCCATGTTCTGGTCGGCCGGGCGGATCGACTGGTGGCCGGCTTGGGCGGTCATCGCCGTGTGGCTGGGATGGTTCGCAGCGATGGACGTCGTCCTCCTTCGCGCGAACCCCGAGCTGATGGCAGAGCGCCTGCGACCGCCACGCGGCGCCAAGGCCTGGGACCGGGCCATCATGGGCACACTTCGCCTCACGCAGCTGGTGCGCTACGTCGTTGCCGGACTCGATCTGCGCTACGGCTGGACGCACGGCTTCCCTCCGGTCGCGCAGATCGCCGCCTTGGTGGTATGCGTCGCAAGCGCCGCTCTCGTTACTTGGGCGATGGCCTCGAACCGCTTCTTCTCGCAGATCGTTCGCATACAGCCCGAGCGCGGGCACGCCGTCGTGACGAGCGGTCCGTACCGTTTCGTGCGTCACCCGGGCAACGTGGGCTTGATCCTGTTCGACCTCGGCGTATCCGCCCTGCTCGCCTCGTGGTGGGCACTTGCCGCCGCAGGAGTGTGCGCGGTCCTCCTCGTCCTCCGCACGGCGCTCGAAGACCGCACCCTGCGCGCCGAGCTGAGCGGCTACGCGGACTACGCGAGTCACGTGCGCTCTCGCCTGCTGCCGGGCGTCTGGTGATCTTTGCGGTCCCAAATGCGGACGCACCCGCCCGCGGGCCCGTCCGCCCGCCCGCGAGGACCGGGTTTGACGCGACCACGGGGATTGCCTGAACATCGAGCACCGTTCGACGGCGCGATGTTCGCTGGGTGACCACAAGGCCGACCCCGACTATGTGAGAATGGGCGCATGGAAGAGACAGAACCTACAACCGATCCGATCGAGCCCTCTGCGGACACGCCCGAGCCGACCGCGGCAGCGCCCGAGCCCCCTGCGGAGACGCCCGAGCCGACCGCGGCAGCGCCCGAGCCGACCGCGGCAGCGCCCGAGGAACCGCCGGCGGAAGTCGTGCCGGAGCAGGTCACGGAGACGCCCGACATGCCGGCTGCGGAGTCCTCGACGCTGACGCCTGAGGCGCCGGTCGCGGAGCCGATCGCGGTCGCGCTCCCGGCTGCAGCTGCTGCCGCGCCGGGTAGGGCCGCGCGCTGGCTCACGTTCGCGCTGTTGCTCGTCTTCACGATCCTCACCGTCGCCGCCTTCGTCGGCGACTACGTGCTGCTCGCTCTCGTGCCCAACGGCGTCACGGTCGTCGGCCGTGAGGTGAACGGCCTCAGCGCCGTCGAACTGAGGGCAGCGATCGACGAGAGCGTGTCCTCGCCGGCGATGCGGCCGCTCACCGTCACGGGCGACAGCAGATCGTGGCAGCTGAACCCCCAAGGCATCGTCAGCGTCGATGTCGACGCCATGATCGAGGAGGCCTACGCGCCGGCGCGCAACGCCTCCATGATCGAGCGCCTCTGGAGCCGCCTCAGCGGCAACCCGTTGACCGCCGAGGTGAAGCCCGCCTACGCGGTCGACAAGGCCGCGCTCGCGAAGTGGGTCGCCGAGACCGCCGAGACCATCGACCGGGAGCCGGTCGACGCCACGCGCACGGTCGTGAAGTACGCGATCCGGATCACGCCCGAGGTCACCGGCGCGACGCTCGACCAGACGAGAGCGGTCGACGAGATCGCCGAGGCACTGACTGCGGAGACGGCGCTGCTGCCCGCAAGCCGGATCGCCTATCTCCCGATCGAGACGGTCAAGCCGAAGGTCGTTGCCGCGAGCTTCAAGCGGGCGATCGTCGTCTCGCTCTCGAGGTGCCGCGTCTACCTCTACAAGGGCGAGAAGCTGGTCAAGACCTACCCGTGCGCGCCGGGCCAGCCGGCCTGGCCGACGCCGAAGGGCGACTTCGTCATCGCCCGCAAGCAGGCGAACGCGCCTTGGATCAACCCGGGCACGTCGTGGGCTGCGAGCATGCCACACTCGATTCCCGGCGGCCCCGGCAACCCCATGGGCGACCGGAAGATCGGCATCAACTACCCGGGAGTGTTCCTGCACGGCATCCCGCCGAGCGAGTACAGCAGTATCGGGACCCACGCGAGTCACGGCTGCATGCGGATGATGCCGAGTGCGATCCACGACCTGTACCCGCGTGTGCGTGTCGGCGATCCGGTCTACATCCGCGACTGAGCGAGTGTGCTCCGCCGCGACCGGCGGGGTGGTCCGTCCTTGGGCCCTTTTGCGCCCGCGCGCTAGATTCGGGTACATGATGGCCTGGGCGCAGCAGGCAGACGCGTTCGGAGGCGATCCTCATCACGGCATACGCCCAGGTATCGCGAAAGCTCGTTGCAGCACTCGTCGCCTGGGCGCTCGTGCTCGGCTGTATGCCGCTGCCCGCCCTCGCCGGGACGATCGCTCCTCCACCCGTCTCCTCGCGCGTTCCTGCGGGTCTCCTGATGACGATGGACGGGGAGATCGCGTGGACTCGCAGGGCGAACGCCGTGCGTTCCACGGCGAGCACCATCAAGATGCTGAACGCGCTGGTCGTGCGCGATATCGCCAGCCTCGATACGACGATCACGGTCACGCGCCGGGCGGCGGCGATCGACGAGGGGGACGTTGGTCTGCGGCGGGGCCAGAAGCTCACCGTGCGCCAGCTGCTCCAGATCATGCTCGTCGCATCGGCCAATGACGCGGCCGAGGCGCTTGCGATCGGCGTCGGCCACACCCAGACGGAGTTCGTCGACCTCATGAACGCGAAGGCCCGCTCTCTCGGCCTCACGCGCACGTTCGCGGTCGACCCGCACGGGCTGGGCCGGAGAAACGTCTCGACCGCGAAGGAACTGAGCGTTCTCGCGCGCGCGGTGATGGCCGACCCGGTGCTGCGCTCGATCGTGCGCAAGCGCTCCGTGCGCGTGCCCCGCAAGGGCGGGACGTACACCGTTGTGAAGTCCACCAACCACCTGCTTGGCGTGTACGTTGGCATGGAGGGCGTGAAGACGGGCTACACGATCCCTGCGGGGTTCTGCATCGTCGGAGCCGCCAAGCGTGGCGACGTCGAGTTGCTCGGGATGGTGCTCGGCGCACCGACGCTGAAGTCACGATTCACTCAGATGCGGAAGCTGCTCGACTGGGGCTTCGCGCACATCCACAGCCGCACACTCGTCTCGGCGGAAGCCACCCTCGGCCCCGTGCCGGTAGCGAACGGGACCGAAGTGAGCGTCCCGGTCCGCCCGTCCTGCGACGCCACGATGACGCTCTTCGACGGAGGCGGCTCGCTCACGACTTCGATATCGGTGCCGGCGGCCGTGATCGCCCCGGTGACCCGCGGACAGCAACTCGGCTTCATCACGATCTCGCGCAACGGCATCGTGCTGGTGAGCGTGCCACTCGTGGCAGATGCCGACGTGCCGCTCGAGCAGGCTCCGCTGGCGGCTTTCGGACGCTAGACCGAAGGGCGCGGGCACGGGGCTCACGCGACATCCCGGAACGCAGAGCGATCGCCCCTGCCACATCAGCGCGTGGCAGGGGCGATCTTCGCTCTAGGGGTTCACCGGCAGAGTCTCGGCGTAGACGAGCCGCTTGACCGGGGTCGTCTCGCCGTAGCGGCTGTGCCATTCGTATTCGCGGATGACGACGCGGTACTCGCTTCCCGCGATCATCAGCGGCATCGCGACGGTCTTGCGCCAATGGGTGGTGGTGATGCCGTGCAGGATCTCGTAGATCGACCGGGGGAGCTTGTCCAGGTCGACTTCGCTCGTGACCGCGGCCCACCCGATGACATCCTCGCCGACGAGCTTCTTCTCGACCGAGGCCGTGACGGTGGCCTTCTTGCCCGAGTAGTCCGACGAGTAGGTTTGCCCCGACACTGTGAGCGTGAACGACGACTTGTCGGGCGTCCAAGTGATGGATGCGGTGCGCTCGGGGGTGAGCTGCGCGAAGTCGGCGAGGACGACCGGAGACAGCTCCAGCCCGGCCAGCGCGTAGGGCTGGAAGCGCGCGAGCGAGAGCTTCACGAAGGGGAAGTAGGCGCTTCCCTGGTTGATCACGATGTCAGCGAACCAGCGGTCGCTGTCGGCGTCGTAGTCGACGGGATAGGCGGCGGCCATCACGGTCCGCAAAGAGCCGGTGGGCGCTTCTACCAGCTTCAGGTTCATGCGCTTCCATGCCGTCTGCTTGAAGTGCGACAGCTGCGGCCAGCTGACCGGGAGGTGCCCCGCGGTCGAGAACATCGGGTCGTGGCCCCATTGCGTGACGAACGGCTCGGCGGCTCCCGTTGCGGTGTTCGAAGAACTGACCTGCCACAGCACCACGCCCAGAGACTCATCAGCGCCTGAAGAGAACCACGGGCGCTTGAGGTAGACACGCAGCCCGCCGCCCGAGCGCGTGCTCGAGGTGCCGGTGCGGGTCCACCCGAACGTCGGGATGATGTAGTCGATCTGCGGCGGCGCAGGGCGTGCGGAACTGGGAACGTGCAGCGTCTTTGCGGCGGAGGTGGCCGTGAACGTCAGGTCCGGCGTGTCGACGAAGTACTTCTCGAAGCGGGAGGCAGCGGTGGCGACGTAGTCGACCTTTCGGTGCTTCGTGTCTCCGAAGAAGTGGCGCTGGGCGGACATGTTGCGCGTGGCGATCAGCATCCCGGTACTGGGGATGACGCCCCAGTAGGTGCTCGACATGGTTGCCGGCTTCGCTGCGCCCCCGTTGAGCACGGTCGTATCGCCCGTCTGTGGGGAGAGCGTGAACGCGTGACCGGACGATGCCACAGCCGTATCGCCCCACTTCGGCGTCCCGGAGCCCGTGTCGATGGTCTCCTTCCACGACGCCTTCACGTCGAGCTTGCTGGTGCTCTTCCCGCTGATCGGCATCCAGTCGACGATCGCGGCATGGACGTCGCCTGCCTTGCGCTCGGCGTGCGCGCGCGAGCTGAACTGCGGCGTGATCAGAGGGGTGTCCACGGCATGCACGAGCGTGAGCTTCGTGGAGGGCGTGATCATCCAGTTGCGTCCGATGACACTCGTCGAGATGAGCGAGTTCACGGCCGCCGTGTACGCGCTGCTGGGTGCCGTGGGCGTCTTGACGGCGGTCAGGGAGGTCGTCGCGGCCGTCGCGGCCGTGCCGGCAGTGCTGGCGACCTTCACCGCGAGGGTCCTCGTCATCGCCAGGCCGGAGATGTGCTTCTCAAGCCCCCACTTGTACACGCCCATCTTGGCGATGTCGGCGGGAGTCATGAAGGAGCTCAGGTCGACAGTCATCTGCTCGGCCTTGGGAAGCTGCACCGTGAGCAGCCGGCTTGTGGCGTCCCAGACCGGGTTGGCCGGGGAGGCATGGGGCGTGACGCGGGAGTCCGCCGCCGCAATCCCGTTGACGACGATCTGGAACGGCTTCTTCTCGTACCACTTCGAGCCGGGGTCGTTGAAGTCGATCTGAAGGTTGGCCACGGTGATCGAAGTGGTCGAGGTCTTGGGGATCCTGGCGCCCCGGTAGCGCGCGCCTGTGCCGACCGTGATGGTCGATGCCGAAACGGGCGCGCCCGGAAGACCGTTGAGCGCCGCGCCCTTCGCAAAGGGCTCCGGCAGGTAGGGCACCGGTGACGGCATCAGGGGGCTGGGCGTCCAGTTGGAGACGGGGAGTTGCGTTCCATCCGGCTTCTTGGGGAAGTCCCACGCGTCGCGGACGACCAGCGACGACCACATCGTCTTGTCCATCGGCTTGCCGGGGGTCGCCGTGTCGTCGAGCCCGCCGGCGGACTCGGCCATCTGCACGGACGTCCGCGGTGGGGTGATGTGACGCGTCGTAGGCTCGGTGACCGGGGCGCTTTCCGGCGGCGTGTAGCTGCGCACGACCAGGACCTCGGGAGCCTCTCCCGGTTTGGTCGGCTCGTCGAGAACGACGGTCGGAGGCTTCACCGGGTCGTAGCGCTGATGGATGAGCGCGCGGGTCACGGTGGTGAGGGTGTCGTATGTGCCCCCGGGGTCCGACGTGGTGCTGCCGGCAGAGAACGGCACGCTCACGCCCGCGAGATCGACGGCGCGCGCCCGGAAGCGGTAGGTGACGCCCAGACGCAGCCTCGGCAGGGAGCCCGGCGGGACGGTGAACGTGGTGTCCAGAGGCAGGTCGGGGTGGAGGTAGTGGCCGACGTCATGCACCTCGCCGTCCGGGCCGACGAACGTCTTGGACGGCGAGGTGTTGCCGTCGGCGTCGGGCTCGCTGAGCGGTGCGCCGGGTCGGTTGACCGACAGGCTCCATCCGGCCCAATCGAAGACCGACTCGTGGATGCGCACCGAGCTCGGGGCGTCATCCGACAGGACGTCCTCAGGCGCGGACACGGCGCCGAACTGCACCCATCCCTCGTCGGTCACGGTGGGCTGCCCATCCCAAAGGATCGGATCCGCGCCGATCGAGTAGGTGCCGGTGCGCTCGCACAGGCGGTGCCAGTGCCGCGTCTGGTTGTCCCAGACGTCGACACGATAGCCGCGGGTCAGCTCCTCGGCGTAGTTGACGATCGACTCGTCCTGCCCTGCCGCGAGAAGCGCATGCTTCGCCGCGGCGGTGGTGAACTGCTTGCCGAGCTGCGCGCCGAGGCCGGGCACCGCCATGCTGATGACGGGCTGGCCGAGCGCCGGCAGGCCCATGGGCTCCTTCGCGCGCGCCGCCAGCACCGCCGTGTCGATCGCCGACAGGGGCACGGGAGTCAGGTCGGCGGTTGCAGCACCCGCCACCGGCATGGTGACCGGCGGGTTGACCTTCGCGGCCGCCGCCGCCGTAGCCATGAGCCTGCCTGCGGCCACGTCGACGTTGTAGTTGTAGAGCTGGACTGCGTCCGATGCGGCGCTCGTCGTGCTCGTGGTCCGTGCGACCAGGTATCCGTCCTTGATCGTGCCGTCCTTGCAGGCGGCGGCGAAGCCCGTGGCCGTGGTGACCGTCTTGGTCAGCAGCGTACTCGTGCGCGTGCCGATGGTGCAGGCCGTCCACGGTGAAGCGCTCGTGCGGGTGATGAGGGCCTCGTCGGTCGAGCGATAGGGCGTGCTCAGGAAGCCGTCCGGCCACACCGGCAGTACACGCACGCGATACGCGCCCTTGAGTGACGTCGAGAACGGGACGTCCAAGGTCACCACGATGCCGAGACGCTGGAGCAGTGCCGGGTAGTTCCCCAAGCTCGTGAGCGCCTTGTGGAAGTCCATCGGCGGGATCGGGGGAGGCGAGAACTTGGGGGGCACGGTGTAGGGCTGGTGGAACGCTTCGAACGCCTGGAAGTTGGTGTCCTGCACGGCGGCAGCGCTCGTGGCCGCGGTAGTGGCGCCGGCGGCGGCGACCTGCATCGCGGTCGGAAGAACGCGGATCAGCGGCGGGTTCGTGACTCCGGAAAGGTTGACGAGCTTGGACAGCGTCGGAACCGAGTACGCGAGCAGCGGCGTGGCCGCGACCGTCTGGTACTGCTGCTTCACGACCTTGCTTACCGCCTTGACCGCGAAGGTGTTGATCGATGCCTTGGACAGATCGAGGAACTTGAAGGCCTTGTACGGCATCGTGTCCGGGAAGAACTTGTCCCACAGCGTTGGATCGGGAGCCGATGAGACGATCCGCACTGCCGAGCTGCCGACGGACACGCGCACGGGGATCAGGCCCGGCTTCAGGAACTCGACGTTGAACTTGACGCCGCCCATCAGCGAGGCCCAGTTCTCTCCCGCGGTCGAGCCCGAGAAGTCGGGGAACTCCGCGATCACGCCCGAGAGCGCGGTCGTCTCAAGGTGCGGCGAGAGGAAGACGGAGAGGCGCAAGTGCTGCACGCCGTGCGAGTCTGTGACCCCGATGCCGCCCGGAAGGGCAGTCCACATCAGTGTCTCGGTTCGGGAAATGGCCATCGGATGTCACGCTCCCAGGTTGGCGGGCGCGAACGCCTCGCAGTATGCGTCCCAGTCTGCTTGCACGGGCACCATGTCGCCGAATCTCGGGTCCTTGCCGGCAAGTTCCTTGGTGACCGACAGGCTCACCGGGATCGAGAAGAACACGATCTTGATCTCGATCGTCAGGGTCGCCGTGCCCGTGAGCTTGTCGCCCGGCTCGGGCAGTTTCGGGATGGTCTCGTACCGGAGCTCCAGGTAGAAGGTGATCGAGATGGTGATCAGGCCGAGGATGTCGAGCGCGCCGTGGATCCGGATGAAGACGGCGAAGCTCAGCTTGTCGCCCTCGGGCAGCCGGTCCCAGCGGATCATCATGCCGCCTCGGACCTCGACCATGCCGCTCGCGATGCTGCCGATCGAGAAGGAGGTCCCCACCCCGAACTCGAGGCTGATCTCCAGCATCACGACGCCCTTGGAGTCGAACGACAGCAGCACGTAGCCGCCGCCGCCGTAGATCATCACGCTCAGTTGGAACGGGCTCTCGCGACTGCAGAAGTTGAAGTCAAGAGTGACGGAGGCGCCGGTGAAGGGGAGCTTGAGAGCGGCGCCGAAGCTCATGTTCATCATGCAGAAGACGCCGATGCTCAGGTCGGGGATCGCGATGTTGAGCGATGCCTTGATACCGCTGGCGTCGACATCGATCTTGAACGGTCCGCTGTCAACGATGGTGGTCGCCACGTGCGCGATGCCACGGCTCGGCGTGGCCAGCGCCGTGGGGGACCCTCCGCCGCTGCCGAGGGCTCCGACGTACTTGGCAAGGTCGGCCAGGTAGGCGAGCGAGCCCACGAACTGGACGTCGATGATCTTCGGCGTGACGTCGGGGGAGGCGCCATCGACGGACTCGAATTTGAGCGTCTCGAAGGTGAGGTTCACGCACTCGAAGACGTCCTTGACCATGGAGAGCATGAAGTTCGTCAGCTCCGCCGTCACCGTGAAGGTCGGCGGATCCGGGGGCACCTTGGTGCTTTGGCGCACGTCGGCATGGAGCTTGAGCTGGCATCCCTTGTCCGTGAGGGGAACGAAGATCAGGACCGACTTCGTGAGGGTGGTGCTCCAGTCGTATTGGATCGAGATCTGGTCCGGTATGTCCGGGACCGGGATCTGCTTGAAGGTCGGCATGTCGGTCAGATCGAGCACCGCGTCGAGCAGGTCCTTCAGCGTGATGCCGCCGAGCAGCTCGGTATCGAGCACCGCCGAGAAGTAGTCAGCGGGGTTGAAGCTGCCGCCGCCGACCTGATCGAGGTTGCCTCCGATCGCGCCCATGCGCGCGCCCACACCCGAGAACACGGGTATCGGCGTTGCCAGTCCGCCGGCCAGCGCTCCGGGGAACGTGGGGCTCGAGGGCGTGCGGATCTTCGCGAAGACCAGGCCCTGTGCGTTCGGGCCGCCGAAGCCGCTGTTCTTGTACAGGTCGGAGAGCTCGATGCTCGTTCCCGTGGATGAGCCGGTCAGTCTCTCCACTGTCTCGAGGCCGACGGTGGACTTGAGCATGCGGGGGTAGAAGCGGAGTTCGCCGGTCGCCGGCGGCGTCCGGCGCTCGATGTCGAAGTACATCTGCTTCGTCGGCAGCGTCCGCTCATCGCCTTGCGACGGGTCGGCGAGCTGCTCGGCGTACGCGATCCGCTGACCGGCCATGTCGACGGCAACGGTCTGGTACGCCGTGTTCGCGAAGATCGCTGCGGCGTCGCCGGTGGCCTCGGATCCGGCTCCTCCCACGGCCGCCTTCGTGTCCATGTAGATGAGCGGGGCGTTGAACTTGATGACGTTCCCGTCCCAGTCGGTGCCTTCGATCTGGAACATGGTCTTGCTGCCGGTGGACAGCGTCTTGGGCCAGAACGCAGTGCTGAGCGCCACGGGGCCGATCGTCCCCTGCGTGATCGGCGGGGTGACCAGGGTCTTCATCTCGATCTTCTTGAAGGGGAAGCTCCGGTCGCGCACGCCGTTGCTCGGGAAGTTGTAGGTCTTGATCGGCTCTCTGACCTTGATGTACTGCTTCTGCATCAGGTAGGCATAGCGGCGACCGTTCTTGGTCTTGAACTTCCGCTCCGTGATCGTGATGAGCGACGCTGCATGACCGAACGGGAAGAGGCGTCCTGAGAGCACGATCTTCACGTAGTGATCGCGTCCCATCGTCGCCCGGTGGTCCCACTCCAGCAGGGAGGCGGCGATCTCAGGATGCTCGAGCAGGAGCGTGTCGACGTCCCACTCCCCGCGACCGTCGAACCACGCGCCGAGCGAGCTCAGCATCATGTTCCGCATGGTCATGGGGTTGTCGTGATAGCGGGCAGTCAGGTCCACGACCGCCCAGCGGTTCTTCACGCCTGAGGTGTCGAGGCCGCCCATGGATGTCGTGAAGTCGTTGCGCCCGATCGTCAGGCCTGGCACCGAAGGGCCGCCGGGCAGATGTGATTGGTAGTAGCGGGCCCAGACCGCTCGCAGGGTCGGCGCACCTTCGAAGATCGGGAACGGGCCCGGCAGGCCCGGGTCGATCGGGCCCGGAACAGCCGCGGACGAGAGGCCGAAGAGCGATTCCCCGCGGAGGCGCGTGTGCCACAAGTCGGTCTTCGAGGCGAGCGTGGTAGGTGCGGAGTTGTGCTTCCACCACTCACCTGCGGACGGGGACATGTACAGGCCCCACGGCACTTCGAGCGCTGTCTCAGGGGGCGCGGGGGCCCCGACGACCTGACCGCCGGCGCTCGGCATCCTCATGAGCGCCGTCAGATCGTCGGACTGCTGGTAGCGTGCAGCGGCCGGGACGATGCTGTGCGTCCAGCCGCTCCAGTCGAGCAGGCCCTCGAGGGTGAATGGGATGCCGGCGTCCGCCGTGCTGTTCGGCACTTGGAAGGCGAGCCGACTCGGATCCGTCATGAAGCTCTGTATCGGAGGGGTGGAGGGCGTCTCGACACCTTCGAGGAACGCGCGCTCCAGGAAGTTCTGCGGAGGGAACTCGACCGAGATGTAGGCGGGCATCTGCACGTTGTCGCGGACGATCTTCGCCCCGCCCGTCGCCGAGTAGGCCCAGTTGAAGAACGTGAACTTCAGCGTGAGCAGGTCGTCAGGGCGCGTGACCGTCACGCTGGTCAGGTCCGGCAGCAGGACGAACGCCGCCTTGGCGCTCGGGGAAGCGACCGCCAGCGGCTTCAGCGACCGGCTCACCGTCGTGCCGAGCACGGCGACACGGTTCGCGCCTTCGGGGAAGGTCAGCGGCGCTGCGATGACGTCCCCGAACGGGGCTGCGACTCCGAACACGGCGGGGTTGCAGGTCACCTTCGCCGCGCTGGAACTCCCGGTCACCTCGAATGGGGGCGCCCAGTCGGCCGCGCCGACCAGCAGCGCGCCGCGGCCGCCGTGCATCCAAGTCATCCAGTCCGTGAACTGCCCGGCCACGTGGAAAGAGCCGTCGTCGAGCAAGCGCGCGTAGCGGACGCTGGTCAGAGGGACGGCCATCCCGGCTGCGGAGTAGGAGCCGCCGGAGGCGTCCCCGCCCGAGGCGATGAGCGCGCGGTGCACCACGCCCCCGCCCGTCTCGGCGCACTCGATGGTGAGCCTGTCGAACGCGCCGTCTGAGAACGAGACGGTGCCCCCGGCGAATGCAGGCGGCGACACGCTCCAGACCCGGCGGCCGCTTTCGAGCTCGATGACCGCTCGGCGGCTGATCTTGCGGGAGAACATGCTGGGCAGTGACGGAGACGCGAGTGAGAGCGTGACCACGTCGGCGACAAGATCGTCGCTGTCGCCGTCCTTCACGCGCGCGATGCCGTTGCCCTCGAACCGCAGCGCCCAGTCCTTGGCCGCCAGTGTGGCGGTCGCCGGCCCGTCGAGCACGAGTGTGCCCGCCGGGCCGAGATCGACAGCCAGGCCGTGGATCGAGACGTGTGATGTAGCCGCCGCGTCCCCCGCAAGCCACTTGGACAGCGGCACCTCGGCGTCGAAACCGCCGAGGGTCATGCAGATGCGGAGCATCGTGCCTGCGCCCGACCCGCAGGTCGAGAGCTCCATGTCGGCCGGCAGACCGGTGCCGGGGTACACCGCGCCGGTCAGGAGCGCGTTCCAGCCGTCGGCCGTGCTCACCACGAGCTTGGCGGAACCCCCGAACCGGCCCGCGTCGAGCACGGCGCTGAAGCGTCCCGCTCGGAGCCAAGCGGTTCGCGCAGCCGAGCCCACCTCGGGTGTGGAAGCGGGTCGGACGCGTCCCAAGGGGCCGCTGGCGAACGCCGCAGCCGTGCCGCCCATGACCATGACCGCTTCGCGCCTGGTCATGCCCTGTCCGGCGAGGCCTGCGTCCTCCTCTGGCCCGTTGTTCCTGTGCGGGTCGTCCTCTGGCGGGACGAGCCCTCGGATGATCGTGCGCCTGTTCAGCCTGACTGCACTCATGGTCTTCCGCCTGTTCCGGGGAACGCCGAAGTTACGGGTCCGGGCGTGTGAGGTCCGGCCACCATGCAGACGACGGAGAAGCTACGGAGAGGAATCGAGCGAGAGGGTCCTGGGGAGACGGAATCGGGCGAGGGAGGCACCGCGCTCCGGAGCCGGGACGGGCGCCGCGTGGCGAACCGCAGCGCCCCCTCCCGAGTGCCTCAGGCCATGGTGTCGCGTCACTGAGCCCCCGCTCCACGCTCGTGGACACACGCCCCCAACAGGCTCTGCGCGATGCGCGCAGTCTCTAGCAGGCTATTCCCTGCGAGCGGTCTGAGCCAGACGCACAGGGCTGGCGACCTTTCGAGCGGCACAGTGACCCTGCCCAACGGTATGGCGTACGTGCCCGACGGTAGTAGGGAGCAGGTGTGCGTGGGGCCGCGCGCGAGCCCGGCGCATAGTAGGTGCGCGCATTCCTCGCAGGCGCCTGGGCGGCGGACCCAGGATCGCGCCCGGCCGTCCCGCGCCCGCGAAGAGCCGGGTGTGGATTGTCGCGCAGCGCAGGCGGGTATAAACAACATGGAGGCTCTTCCTCCGCATGCAGAGGTAGTGAAATCTACGTGTGGAGACGAGCCGGCCAGAAGAGGCCCGCGAAAGCGACGAGCCTCTTCTCTATTGTGGGGGGACTTCGCGTCGTCGCCCCTTCGGGCATGATGTCTTGCGAAGATCTCGAGGCGAAGGGAGCGGACCGGCCATGAGCGAAGAGCAGCGCGAAGAGCGCCTCTCGAACGATCCGCTCCACGGGATCACCCTCGAGAAGATGCTGCGCAAGCTCGTGAACAAGTACGACTGGCCGGGGCTCGCAAAGCGCATCGACATCAAGTGCTTCAGGAGCGACCCGTCGATCGCGTCATCCCTCAAGTTCCTGCGCAAGACGCCCTGGGCGCGCAAGCAGGTCGAGGAGCTATTCCTGAACTCGAAGTTCTGGACCCGCGACTAAGGAATCCCGTGTCCCACCTCACGCTGAAGAGCGGCTACACCGATCTTGTGGACCGCCTGAACCGCTTCCCGCAGGGCGCCCCGCCCTCCGAGTCCCTCTACAGGATCCTCTCGCTGCTCTTCAGCGAGCGCGAGGCGGCCGTCGTGGCGCTCCTGCCGATCAAGCCGTTCACCGCCAAGCAGGCCAGCAAGATCCTCAAGATGGATCTCACCGAGACCAGCAAGGTCCTCGAGGACCTCGCCGGTCGGGCCATCCTGCTCGACTCGGAGCACCACGGCGAGACCACCTACATCCTGCCGCCGCCGATGGCCGGCTTCTTCGAGTTCTCGATGATGCGCACGCGCGGTGATCTCGACCAGAAGCTTCTCGCCGAGCTCTTCTACCAGTACCTGAACGTCGAAGAGGAGTTCATCAAGGCGCTGTTCACCAACGGTGAGACCCAGCTCGGACGCACCTTCGTTCACGAGCCGGTGCTCTCGAGTGAGAACGCGCTGCACGTGCTGGACTACGAGCGCGCGAGCGAGGTCATCCGCACCGCCACGCACCGCGGGGTCGGCATGTGCTACTGCCGCCACAAGATGTCGCACATGGGCCGCAACTGCGACGCGCCGATGGAGATCTGCATGACCTTCAACGGGACGGCGGACTCGCTGACGCGCCACGGCTATGCGCGCCCGGTCGACGTGAGCGAGGGGCTCGCCCTGCTCGACCAGGCCTACGAGAGCAACCTCGTGCAGTTCGGCGAGAACGTGCGCGAGGGCGTGAGTTTCATCTGCAACTGCTGCGGGTGCTGCTGTGAGGCGATGATCGCCGCGCGCAAGTTCGGCTTGCTGAACCCCGTGCACACCACCAACTTCCTGCCGAAGGTGGACGCGTCGCTCTGCAACGGGTGCGGCACGTGCGTCGCGGCGTGCCCGGTCGAGGCGATGACGCTCGTCTCGACGAACGACCCGGCGCGCCCGAACGCCAAGAAGGCGAAGGTCGACGAGGAGCTCTGCCTCGGCTGCGGCGTGTGCGTGCGCACGTGCTCGCGCACGGCGTTGGGCCTGCGCTCGCGGCCGGTCCGCGTCATCACGCCGGTGAACTCGGTACACCGCACGGTGGTCATGGCGATCGAGCGCGGCGACCTGCAGGACCTCATCTTCGACAACCGCGTCATGTGGAACCACCGCGCGATGGCGAGCGTCCTCGGCGTCATCCTGCGCCTGCCGCCGATCAAGCAGGCGATGGCGAGCAAGCAGATGAAGTCGCGCTACCTGGAGTACCTGATCACGCACGCCGGCGTGTAGGGGGCGGAGGGTCGAGGCCCGGCCAGCGGGTGGGCACCGACCGGTCAGCCAAGTCGCGCGGGGAATGCGAGAGCCCCGGCGGGCGGACCCGCCGGGGCTCTTCGATCTGCCGTGGTGCTGGTGCTAGTGCTAGTGCCGCGTGATCGTGAGCGATGGGGAGGTCGCACCGGCGTTCCGGGCGCATCCGCCGTACACGACGCGCACCTTCGTCTTGCCGCGCGGCGGCGTCCACTTGGCGCTCGCCCGTGCGAAGGCGAACCCGGTCGAGAGCGTTCGCCTTGCGATCGTACGCCACGCCTTGTGCGCCTGATCGTAGTACTGGAACCGGACGGATCCGGTGTCGTTGCCGGGGGTGACGCGCGCGGTGAGCGTGACCGGGAGGCGCCACCACAGCGTGGTGCGAGACGCGGACAGGCGGACTCTCGCGCGCACACTCTGCGTCGCGTATCCGTCGGCCGGCGTGTATCCGGCGCCGCCGTCGACGTGCACGCGGATGTCGGTGTTCACGCACATCGCGGGAAGGTCGACGAAGAAGACGTCGGTGCCGCTTTCGGAGTCGAAGACCGTCGTACCGGTGGCGAGCAGCGACTCCACATCGGAGCCTGCAGGGGTCCCATAGACAGCGACCTCGACGCTGGTGTCCGGGCCGGTGACCTCGCCGGAGACGAAGGCGTCCTCGCCCCACGAGACGGGTGAGGTCTGCACGGATACGGAACTCAGCAGCGCGCTCGCCGCGCCGCTGACCGACCAGGGCACCGTGCCGGTCGCGTACAGCGACTCGCCGCTCGACGCGCCCGCGCCGGACGAAGCGCTGGAGTCGCCGGAGGTGCCAGACGATTGGAGGAGAGCGACCGTGAACGCGTTGTCAGGCAGCTGCGTGTTCAGGCCGTCCACGATGTCCGCGATCGACCGCCGCGGGCTTGGAGTGGCAGCGTCCTCGCTGCCGTCGCTGGGGCCATACGGGTCGACGTTCCCCACCGCCATGAGCACTCCCGAGATGGGAGCGCCCTCCGGGATGGCCACGGTCGTGTCGACTGTCTGCGTTGCAGCGACCCCGTACGCGCGCATCCAGACGCGCACCCGGTTGTCGCCTTCGTGCAGCGGCTCGAGCGCGTTCACTCCGACGATGGCGGCGCTGCGCCGGTGTGTAGTGACGGCAGAGTCGAGCGAGACCGAGACGATGTGGGGCTGCTCGATCCCGTCGTCCAGCACGGAGAGCACGGCGTTGATGGCCTGGTCGACGTCGGCGGACAACGCCGACGGGATGTCGTAGGAGTTGTCGATCACGTTCCTCATGACCACGTCGTAGGTGTTCGTGCCGTCGCTCACCACGATCGTCGTGGTGGTGTCAGCGCTACCGGGCGTCGACGCAGCGTCGAACAGCTTCGCCGCGGCCAGGGAGGCGCCCACGTCCGCGATGTAGGTCATGTCGCTGTAGTAGTCGTTGCTGTCGAGGATGCGGCTGACGAGGTACGTGGCGGCGGTCGCCTCCCTCCCCGTGTCGGTGTCGACAGCGCGGGAGAAGACGGGCGTCTCCGCCGGCGCCGATCCAACGGTGCCCATCAGACCCGCCGAGCGGTCCTGCGTGACCTCGCCGCGCACTGCCGCGGGAGAACCGATCTTGTAGGGGAAGTACGAGCTGGGCCACACACCGTCGATCCAGACGTTGGTCATGTAGAGGCTGGTGGGACCGTTCAGCAGCAGCGGGTGACCGTACGCCAGCACGGTGGGGCCGTCGCAGTACGTGACCGTGCCGAGGGCCCCGACCCACATCGCGCCGCGGGACATGAGCGTGCCGACGGCTGCGCCGGGGGTCAGCTCGGTCGAGAAGTCGGAGGATCGCGCCGAGAGCGCAGATGTGATCGACGCAACGGCGATGCCCTTCTTCTCGAGCCGGGCCGCGAGTTGCGAGTACAGCGCGCTGTCAGGCCGCAGCCCGCCGATGTACACGGGCGCGAGCGGCTTGGCGACGATGGCGCCGATCATCGGACGCGGCGTGCTGCCAGCGGCGGGGACGATGACCTTGTCCACAACTCCGCCGGCCACGATCACGGGCGCCGTGAGCAAGGTCACGCGAGGGCGATAGTCGGTCTCGATCTGGAGCATGGCCTCGATGGGTGTGGCGAGTCCGGTTCCGCCCAACGTGAACGCGTCGCCGTACGACACCGCGCCGATGACCTTGTCGATGCCGCCGTCGCTCACGTAGATCGGGCTGCCGCTCATGCCCGAGACGATCCCGCCGAACGATGCGATCTTCGTGCCTGAGGCCTGGAACAAGATGAGCGCGTCGGCTGGGTCCGCCGCGCCGGTGATCGACAGGACCTCGACCGGGATCGTCTCGATGGTCGAGCCCTTCAACACCGTCTTGAAGTAGCCGGTCACGCTGCCCGTGGGCGAGTCGTCCAGCTTGGCTTGGAGGGTGGCGAGGTCGAGCGTCTGGTCGCCGCTCGAGGCCAAGGCAGCTCCTGCCGTGGCCGCAAGGATGACGATCGCGAGCAGCACGGTCGTGCACAGTTGACGAGAAGTACGTTGCAGCACAGGATCTCCCCCTGATGTCCCAGCCGGTCCCCCCGGCACCTTGGCGATCGAAGGCATGATACCAGCGCGAGCGGCGGGAGGCCGGCTGGGCACATACCCCTCGAGCCAGCCCGACGAGGAGGCGCCATGGAACTCATCGCGGTACCGATCAGCAAGCCGGAGACGGCGAGTGTGGTCCTCGGCCAGTCTCACTTCATCAAGACGGTCGAGGACATCCACGAGGCGATGGTGAACTCGGTGCCGGGGATACGCTTCGGTGTCGCGTTCTGCGAGGCGTCGGGCGCGCGGCTCGTGCGCGTGACGGGTACCGACGAGGAGATGCAGCGCCTCGCCACCGAAGGTGCGGTCGCCATCGGCGCGGGCCACACGTTCGTGCTCATGCTCGCCGAAGGCTTCTACCCGATCAACGTGCTCCCAGCACTGCGCGCGGTGCCCGAGGTCGTGGGCCTCTTCTGCGCGAGCGCCAACCCCGTCGAGGTGATCGTCGCGCAGACCGATGCCGGCCGCGCCATCCTCGGCGTGGTCGACGGCGCGACGCCCCTCGGGATCGAGGACGAGGACGGCGTGGCGTGGCGCACGGGGCTGCTGCGGGCGATCGGCTACAAGCTGTAGAGGGGCTCGCGCTCATCGCGCGGATGGGGACGAGATGCCGCGGGGCGACCGCTGCCACGGTCCCGCAATCTCCAATGCCGCCCCCGCCGCAAGACTGGACTCCTTTTCGCTAGTGCACGGTACGGGTTCGATCGGTTCTGATCGCGCCCGTGGCACGGATCCGGGTCCAGCCGCGAGAGACTGCGTGGGCGCAGATGCTTCCTGAGAACGACGCACACGGGATCGGCTTCATCGACCTGCACCAGGACATGCTGTCCGGGGTGGCGCGGCTCGATGGCGACTTCCCGGCCTACGGCTCGAATCACCTGACCGGCTCGGCGCATGCCGCGACGATCTGGTCGTCGCTGTACCCGCACGAGACCGGCTACGACCTGCTCGCCCAGCTCGAGGCGCACGACGAGCTCCTCCGGGTCCACGGCTCGCACCTGCGACTCGTGTCGACGGTTGCGGACCTGGACGCCGCGGACCCTCGCACGGGGGTGCTGCCGCATTCGGAGGGTCTGCAGCTGCCGGGTGTCGAGCTCGAGGACCTGGACCGGTTGTGGACCGAGTGCTCGCTGCGCAGCCTGGCCCTCACGTGGAACTACGAGACCGACTACGCCTTCAGCTGCTACGACGGCAACGCGGCGCCGCTCAAGCCTGAAGGCCGGCGGCTGGTTCGCGCGCTGGAGCAGAGCCCGCTGCAGCTCGATCTCGCGCACCTCAACGAGCGCGGGTTCTACGAGGTCCTCGACCTGTACGCGCCGCCCGTGCTCGTGACCCACACGTTCTGCCGCACCATCGGCGACCATCCGCGCGGTCTCACCGACGCGCAACTGCGCGCGCTGGCAGACCACGGCGGACTCGTGGGCGTGACGTTCGTCCCCGACTTCCTCGGCGCGGGTTCCATCGACGAGGCGCTGCGCCACATCGACCACATCGTGTCGCTCGTGGGCGAGAAGGCAATCTCCGTCGGCACCGATTGGGGCGTGACCGACATGGGCGAGATCGGAGACCCGGCGTCCCTCGTCCGGCTCTTCGACGCGGTGAACGTGTCCCACGGGCCGGAATTGACCGAGCGCTTCGCGATCACGAACGCTGAGGAGTTCCTGCGCGCGCAGCTACCGCTCGCTCAGTAGCTTCCGCTTGAGCGCGGGGAACGCGCCGATCACCATGTCGACCAGCCGACCGGGCTGACGCGTGAGCGCGTCGGTCGCCGGGATGCCCAACTCCAGCTCGTAGAGCGCGATGGCAGCCGTCACCTCGGCGTCGGTCATGTGCTCGTGGTTGATCGTGAGCCCGATGACCCGCGTGTCCGAGAACGTCTCGATGAGGTTGATCTCGCTCGCTGGCGTCGGCATCGGGATGTCGGGGAAGTCGCCGAGCCACGTGCGCGCGGGCGCGTGCTGCAGGATGACCGCATCCGGCCGGCTCCCGCGGAGGATGAAACTCGACGACAGGTACGCGGGGTGGCTTAGCGCGCCCTGCCCCTCGATGACGATCACATCGGGGTGCTCGCACTCGAAAGCCTCGACGACCGTGGCCTCCATCTCTCCCGAGCAGAACTGGCAGGGGATCGCGTCGAGCGCCACCGCATAGCGGGCGCCCTGGATAAGGCTCGTCTGTCCGGTACCGACCAGCACGGTCCTGATGCCGCGCGCGTTGAGCGCATGCGTGAGGATCGCGGCGGTGGTCCGCTTGCCGATCGCTCCGTCCGTGCCGAGCACGGCGATGCGGGGGCAGGTGACGGTCGAGATGCGGCCGCTGAACATGCGGAGGTTCTTCTTGTCGCGCGGGCGTCGCACGTCAAGGATCTCCACGTTGTTGGCCATCGCCGCCGCCACGAACTCGGGGTCGTCGTTCAGGAACTCGTGGAGGCCGTTCACGACGTTCATGCCGTGGCCCATCGCCTCGAGCACCAGCCTGCGCTCCTCGGGCGAGAGCATCCCGCTCGAAGGCGCCATCCCGAAGATGAAGTAGTCGGGCGTTCGCCCCGCCACGCCGATCGCATCGCCGAGGCTCGCGCAGATCGGGATGCCGTTCGGCGTGCCTTCGAGCACGTCGCCGGCATCGAGGCCCGCGAGGTGGCTGTCGATGACGGCGACGATCTCGTACTTCTCGGAATGGCGCACCAGCCCGTTGGCGGTCTTGCCGTCGGCGGCGCCGAAGTTCGCCTCGCAGTACACGATCGCGGTGCTGCCGGAGGGCGCCGCGTGGGGCAGCCGATCGCTCAGACACGAGGATGGTGCGGCCGTTGCGGTCGGCTTCCCCTTCACGTCCGAGTTGGCCGGTGCCCGGCTTGAGGCAGGTGCAGACATATCGCTCCTAGGAGAGTGGCGGTGGAGGCGGCCCGCGTGGTTCGGCCGGGTCCGTTCGTGGGTCGGACACTCGCACAGGCATGCGAGGGATCGGGCGAGCGCGCAGGCGCACTGCGCTACGTATGTCCCCCCATGGGGACATTGACGAACGGGATGCGGGTCGGGGCGCGCGACGACTGCTGGGAGAGCCGGTAGATCCGCGCGCGGACCGCTCCCAGTTCCTCTCGCGGCGGGGCGGCCGTTCGAACTCGCCCCTGCAGTATGCGCGTACCTGCGTCTGCGTGCGGGCTTCCGCCGCGACACGGGTCGAGCGTGAGGGCTCGAGCGCAGGCATCTCGACGCGCCCTGTGCTTGCGCACGCCGGGCATGGAAGCGCCCGCCCCGGATCGGGACGGGCGCTCGTTGTGCTCAGGGGTTCCCGGTCGGTGGGCTGTCAGGGCGCTAGTTCGACGTGGTGTCGCTCGACGTCGAGGTGCTCGCGGAGCTCGATGTTCCACTCGAGGTGGTGCCGGCAGCACCAGGGCCGTGGCCGCCCTTGCCGCCGTGGCCGTCGGGGCCGCGCATCGCGTCGGTGCTGGTGATGGCGGCCTTGATGTTCGCCTCCATCGTGGAGGAGACCGACGTGCTCTCGGCCGCGGTGAGCGTGCCGGCCTTCACGGCCGCGGCCAGCTCGGCCTTCTCGAGCTTGACCGTCTCGGCCAGGATCTGCGCGGCCGTCACGCCCTTCGCCTTGGCGATCGCCTCGTAGCTCGTGCCTGCCGAACGCTGCGTCTCGACGTCGCTCACGCTCAGGCCGGTGAGGTTCGACACCGCCTCGGCGATGTCGCCGATCCCGCCGAAGCCCTGCTTGCCGCCGTGGCCGCCGTCGGGGCGACTCGAGGAGGCGGCCGCCGCGGTCCCGGTGGAGGTGGTGGAGGCGCTCGACGTAGCCGCGCTCGCGATCCCGAGCGACCCGAGCGCCAGGCCGACGGTGAGGCCGGCGGCGACGAGCCCTACTGCCTTGCCGTTCTTCTTCATGATCTATCTCCTTCTCTGTCCGACTGGATGTCCGTCTCGATTGCGGTGGTTCAGGTTCTTTCGGATGTCGCAATCGCCGTGTCACCAGCATGGGTCGAGCGGAGGAGAGCAACATCGCCGGCGGGCGGTATCTTGCTCGTACGAGCGGGGGAGTAGTGGGGCAGCGAAGGGCCGCCCCCCGGGGGGCGGCCCTTCTGCACCCGCGTGTTGGCTTCTGACCGCGGCTAGATGTCCACCATCTGTCCGCCTCCGATGATCACAGTAGTCATCCCGCGCATGCCCGAGTTCTCGGCGCCGCAGCAGTAGCACTGCCGGGTGAGGCCGCCGCCCTCGGTCTCGACCGGGGACTTGTAGCCGCACCGGCCGCACTCCATCTCGAGGATGAACTTGGCGTACTGCCCCTGCTGCTTCATGTTGGCGACGGTCGACTGGTTGGTCATGGGGTCGCCGAACACAGTCAGGCCCTCGAACTCAACGGGCGCGGGCATGGGGGCCGTCGTGAGCAGATGCAGGTTCCTTGTCTTGATCGGGGCTTCGGTGTAGAAGCCGTTCATGTCGCGGCCGAGGTTCCCATCCGGGGTTTCCACGAGGAAGTACGTGAGCGGCGGAACACTCGCCGGTTCTCGCAGCGACTGTGTGGCCTCGAGCAGCGTGCCCGTCTGCTTGGTCATGTAGGTGTACTGGCCCTTGGTCTCGAGGTGCCAGCCTCCCGCGACGTCCAGGTCGATCTTGGCGACGCGTCCGTTCTCGTCGAAGTGGATCGGCCCCGTCTGTCTGACGACCTGCGCGGGCCTGGGCGGCGGGTTCAGGGGGTCGAGCGCCACCGTGCCGCCATCGGCGACGTGGTCGGTCCAGGCAGCGCCGTCCCAGTACCGGTACTGGTGGCGCTTCATCGGGTCCTCGTACCAGTTCGCGGGCGGGGGCGCGGGCTCGGCGGGAGCCTGCGCTGCTGCCGGCTCCCCAGCGGGTTCGGGTTCCGCCGCCGCTTCCGGTTCGCCGGCGACCGGCGCCTCCGCCTCGGCGGGAGTCTCCTCGGCAGCGCTCTCATTTGCGACCCAACCGTCCGGGCGCAACCGCGCGGGCGGCGACACGTCGACGATGTCCTGTTCGCTGACTGAGAACCCCGCCGTCTTGAGGAAGGTCGCCATGCACCCCGGCCCGGTGCCCTGGTATCCGAAAGCGAGCAGCGAGTACGGGTGCGTGCCGCCGAGCTCCCCCGCGACCCCGGCGTAGCCCGGATAGGAGCCGTACTCGCGTCGCAGGCTGTCGTCGTCGGAGGGTTGCAGCACGGTGCCATCGGAGAAGACGAGCTGGTAGTCCTTGTTGCCGCTCAGGAAGACGACTTCCTGAAGAGCGCCGTGATGGCTGACGGCGCACCGGGCGAGCTCGGCGGCTTGCGCCTCGTACGGCATGCTCGGCCTCCTGTCTCTGGCAGCGCGACTTGCTCCGCTCGACGCGCGACGGAGCCCACTCACTAGTACCCATGAGGGGGGACCGGCGTGCGCCCGCCGACACTCTGGCTTCAGAGTCGCTAGACGCACCTCACGGCCCCGGGTCCAGCGAACTGGAAGTGGCGGCCACGCTTCATGGCACGGACTCGGCGTCTGTCCACCCTCTCCGGAGGGGGCTACACTGTCGGCTGGACGTTCTCGGATCCGCGGCAGTGGGCGCCCGTTCCTGCAACCGAACGTGATCGACGTTCTGCGCGGGGCGCACGGCAGCCTCGGATCGAAAGGCGATACCTGATGGAAGACCTGTACGTCGATATGGCGCTCTGCACGGGCTGCAGAGCGTGTGAGGTCGCGTGTGCCGTCGAACACGACGCCACGGGCGAGCTCGGCGACATCGATCAGGCCGAGGCGGTAGCCTCCATCGAGAGCGTCGAGAGAGGCATCAGACTCCACACGTCTGTCGCATACTCGCGCTTCGAGCGCTGCCTGCATTGCACGAACCCTCCCTGCGTCGATGCGTGTCCGAACTCCGCGATGAGCCAGGACCCGGATCTCGGCGTCGTCTACGTGGACGTCTCTCGCTGTCAGGCGTGCTTCATGTGCGGGATGGTGTGCCCGTTCGGGGCGATCACCGTTCATCCCGGCACGGGGCTGGCGCTCAAGTGCGACGGCTGCCGCGAGCGGCTTCAACGGGGGGAGCGTCCCGCGTGTGTGGAGGCATGCACTGCGGGGGCACTCCAGATCGGCGGCAACCGCAAGGCGGCCCTGAAGCGGCGGCGCGAGGCGGCCGCGGCCCTCGTAGACGTGCGTGGCCGGCTGGACTCCGCATCGTCCAAAGCGAGGCGGTGACCGTGCGTGTCGTGATAGTGGGCAACGGCGCGGCCGCCGTGAGCGCGGTCGAAGCCATCCGTGCGATCGATCCCGTATCGGACATCGTGATGCTGGCGGGCGACAGCGCCAGGCCGTACACGCCCTGCTTCCTCGGCCGGTACATCTCAGGACGCATCGGCCTCGACGAGCTCGCGCTGCGGCCGGAGGACTTCTACGAGACCTACCGGGTGGATCTTCGAGTCGGTTGCACGGTCGCGTCGGTGCTGCCCGACGACCACGCGCTCGTTCTGACGAGCGGGGAGCGTGTCGACTACGATCGGCTGCTGATCGCCTGCGGCGCCGAGTCGGTCGTCCCCGACGTCCCCGGTGTCGCCGGGCCCGGCGTCGTTGGGTTTCGCGGACTCTCTGACGCCGACGAGATCCGGGCCCGGCTCGGTTCGGCGCAGCACGCGGTCGTCCTCGGTTCCGGGTTCGTTGCCGTGGAGGCGGCCGAGTCCCTGGTCGAATCGGGCGCGAACGTGACCATGATCGTGCGTCGCGAGCGCCTGCTCAGGCGCCTCTTCGACCCCGAGATCGCGGCCATCGTCGAAGAGCGCATCACCGGTCATGGCGTGCAGGTGCTGAAGGAGCGGGACCTCGTTGAGGTCGTTCGCGATCCTCAGGATGGGTCGGTGAGGGCCGTCAAGCTGAGTGACGGGACGTCGCTTCCGTGCGAGCTGCTCGTCCTGGCGGTGGGCATGAAGGCGAACACCTCGGTCGTCGAGGGCACCGCGATCCAGATCGGGGACGGGATCCTGACCGATGCGTCCATGCGCACGAGTGTGCCCGACGTGTGGGCCGCGGGAGACGTCGCGGAGCCGGAGATCGGCGGCGTGCGCAAGATGAACCTCATCCACCCGAACGCGGTCCTCACCGGCAAGGTCGCCGGGCAGTCGATCGCCGGGGTCGAGCGTCCGATGTCGAGCCACTTCGCAGACATGAACGTGCTCACGCTCTTCGGCACGTCGTACCTGTCGGTGGGTTCGCCCGGGGACGGCCGTGCGCTGACCGCGACCGACTCCGCAGGCCATGTTCTCAAGATCATCATCGACGACGGCGTCGTGACGGGTGTCCAGATGGTGGGGAACGTGGCGCGCGGTGGCCTGTACGCGGCACTGCTCGGACGGCGTCTCCCTGAGGGCGTGTCGAGCCGCCTGCTGTCGCCGGACTTCAACTTCGGCGACATCGAGACGTGGCCCTTCGCCGACTAGGCGAGCGATGTCCTAGGCGGGCTCGGAGCCCGCGTGTGGCTCGGGCCAGTGGAGCGAGCAGGCGGGAGCCGCCAGAGCTTCGAGCACGACCTTGATCGTCGGAGTCTGCCCCGAGCACTTGCGCGTGACGGCGAAGATGCTCCTGGTGAGACTCGGCTCGATGAGCGGCTGGACAGCCACGTCGAGCCCGCGCAGGTCGGTCATCATCGGGGCGAGGCCGACGCCCAGTCCCGCCTCGACGGCGGAACCGATGGCGCGGAAGTTGTCGCTCTCGAAGACCACGTTCATCTCGAGCCCGATGCTCTCGGCGATCCGCCCGATGAGCTCTCCTCCGTAGCTGCTGTCCTGTGACACGCACCACCGCTCGTCCCGCAGGTCCCTGAGCCGGACCGGGGCGGACGCGAGGGGGTGGTTGGCGGGCAGGAGGACGACGAGCGGCTCACGGAACAAGGGGTACCGGTCGAGTCCGGGATCCGGCGGGACCGGGGCCACGTCCCACTCGTAGGACAGGGCGATGTCGAGCTTGCCCGCCTTCAGGGCCAGGATCGCGGCGTCGGCGGGGATGTCCTTCGCGACCACTTCCAGGTCCGGATGTTCCCGGCGCAGGTCCACCATCGCTGCCAGCGCGATGCTGCCGGCAGCCGTGCGGAAGATGGACATGCGGACCACGCCGGCGATGACCTCCGACGACGAGCGGACGTCGGCGAGCGCCTCTTCGCAGTCCGCGAGGATGACATCCGCGTGGTGCACGAGCCTCAGCCCGGCGTCGGTGAGGCGCATGGAGCGGGTCGTGCGCTCCACCAGGGGAACACCCACTTCACGCTCGAGAGCGGCGATCTGCTGCGAGACGGCAGGCTGCGTCATGTACAGCGCCTTCGCAGCCGCCGTGAGGGTGCCGCATGCCGCGACCTCGCGCAGGATGCGGAGGCGTGTGGTGTTCAGTATCGAGGGGAGGGTGCGCGGATCCATAGGATTCTCTGAGGGTCAGCAACTCGAATTCCAAGTGTACATGCCCGGCTGCGGCGCACAGAATGCGGGCGTCGAAGAGTGTGTGTCCTTGGAACACGTTCAAGGAGAGATGCATGTCGAAGATCCTGATGATCCACCCAGACAAGTGCACCGGGTGCCGGAACTGCGAGCTCGCCTGCTCGTTCCGGCGCGAGGCGGACTTCCGCCCCGGCGCGACGAACGTCCATGTGTTCACGTGGGAGCGCGAAGGCTTCTCGGTACCGATGATGTGTCAGCAGTGCGATGACGCTGCCTGCGCGCGCGTCTGCCCGACCGGGGCGATGTACAGCAGTTCGGACATGCCCAATGTCGTTCAGTTCGACGCGGCGGCCTGCATCGGCTGCAAGATGTGCGTCGTCGCCTGCCCGTTCGGCTGCGTCAACTATGACTCGGTGGCCAAGAGCATCAGCAAGTGCGACACGTGCGCCGGAGCGCCCGAGTGCGTCGCCTTCTGCCCGAACGGTGCCCTCGAGTACGCCGAGGATGTCGATCAGACGCGCTCCCGCAAGAAGGCCTTCGCATCGAAATTCAAGGACGTCTTCCAGGAGGTGCGCTGATGTACGGATGGACTGGCACGACCTTGCGCATCGACCTCACCAACGGCACCGCCAAGCGTGAGGCGACGAACATGAAGCTGGCCCACGAGTACATCGGCGCGCGCGGCCTGGGCGGCCGCATCCTCGCCGATGAGGTCGACCACAACGTCGACGCTCTGGGTCCGGACAACAAGCTCATCTTCGCCCCCGGCCCCTTCAGCGGCACTTTCGCCCCCTCGGCCGGGCGGTTCAACGTGATCACCAAGAGCCCGCTCAACGGGACGATCGCCGGTTCGAACTCGGGCGGCAACTTCGGCGCCGAGATGAAGTACGCGGGCTACGACGTCGTGATCATCGAGGGCAAGGCCGCCAAGCCGGTCTACCTCTGGATCAGGGATGACAAGGTCGAGCTGCGCGACGCCGCCGGGCTCTGGGGCCTGAACGCGCATGACACCACCGACAAGGTCCGCGAGGTGACCGACGAGGACGCCAAGGTGGCCTGCATCGGCCCCGCCGGCGAGCACCTGTCGCTCATGGCGTGCATCATGAACGAGATGCACCGCGCGGCTGGTCGCACCGGCGTCGGCGCGGTCATGGGGTCGAAGAACCTCAAGGCGATCGCGGTCGTGGGCACGGGCGCCGTCAAGGTCGCGGACCCAGAGGCGTTCAAGGCCGCCGTCCTCGCGTCCCGCCGCAAGATCCAGGAGCACCCGGTGGGTGGCGCCGGGCTCAAGGCGTACGGCACCAACGTGCTCGTCAACATCCTGAACGAGACGGGAGCGCTGCCGACCCGCAACTTCCAGGACGGCTACTTCCCTACCGCCGACAAGATCGGCGGCGAGTCGCTGGCCGCCAAGCAGCTCGTGCGCCCGAAGGGATGCTTCAGCTGCATCATCAGCTGCGGTCGCGTCACCAAGGTCGACAACCCCGAGTATGCGGGGATCGGCGAGGGGCCGGAGTATGAGACGGCTTGGGGCTTCGGCGCCGACTGCGGCATCGACGATCTTGACGCGATCACCAAGGCGAACTTCCTGTGCAACGAGTACGGCATCGACACGATCGCCATGTCGAGCACGGTCGCATGCGCCATGGAGCTGTTCGAGCGCGGCTACCTCACGCTGGCCGACACCGACGGAGTCGATCTCCGCTTCGGGAACGTGCCTGCGATGGTCGAGATGGTCCGCAAGACGGGCGAGGGTGAAGGCTTCGGCAAGCGGTTGGCAGAGGGCTCGTATCGCCTCGCCGACAGCGTCGGCCATCCCGAGCTGTCCATGACCGTGAAGAAGCAGGAGATGCCCGCGTACGACCCTCGCGGCGTCCAGGGCATCGGCCTCAACTACGCCACCAACAACCGTGGCGGCTGCCACGTCCGCGGGTACACGATCGCGGTCGAGGTGCTCGGCAACACCGCGACGATGGACCCGCGCGTGACCGAAGGCAAGGCCGGCCTCGACATCGCCTTCCAGAACCTGACCGCGGCGCTGGACTCCTCGGGCGCGTGCCTGTTCTGCACCTTCGGGATCGGTGCCGACGAGCTCGCGGGCATGTTGACCGCCCTGACCGGCGTCGAGTACTCGGTCGACGAGTTCATCAAGATCGGCGAGCGCATCTGGAACAACGAGCGCATGTGGAACCTGGACAACGGGTACACGTCCGCGGACGACACGCTCCCTCCGCGGCTCTTCGAAGAGCCGATCAAGACCGGCTCGGCCAAGGGCGAGGTCAGCCATCTTGGCGAGATGCTCCCCGAGTACTACAGCCTGCGTGGCTGGGACGAGGCGGGCGTGCCGACGGCGGAGAAGCTGGCGGACCTTTCACTCTAGCCCTGTGGTGGAGCGCCATCGGTGCTGTCCTGCCCCCCGGCGGCGGGGCAGCACCGATGCGCTCGCCTTCGGAGGGCACTCATGCACACCAGGAGTCCAGCGGCATCCCACGGCCCTGCGGGCGAGTGGGGTGTGACCTCGCGACGCCGAATGGTCGACACCGGGGAGCGAGTGCCGCGACGCGGGAACTAAACCTAGATGGCGGTCTTTGCGTCCTCTCGATGTTCGCAGGCGGCTGACTTGAAGGAAATGAGGGTGTCCACGTGCAACTGAATGACCTTGCAGTACTCCCCATGGCGGTGCTGCTGCTCGGCGTGGCGATGCAGGGGCTGCTCGCCAGGGTCCTCTCCAGCAAGGGCAAGGGCTGGATGGCGTTCGGCTTCGCCTGCGCCTCACTGGTCGCCGTTGCCGCGCTCTGGCCGATGGTGTCCCACGGCGCCGTCGATCTCCGACTCGGCGGGTGGGACGGCCCGATCGCTCTCGCGTACCACGTGGACGGGCTTTCGCAGCTCTTCGCGCTCATGGGCACGGGGATCGGGTCGGCGGTGCTGCTGTTCTCCGTCGGCTACATGGCGCACGACGAGTCGGCGACCCGCTTCTACATCGTCATGCAGATCTTCATCGCCGCTCTCGTGAACCTCGTGTACTCCTCGAACCTCCTGCTGATGTACGCCGGCTGGGAGATCGTGGGCGTGTGCTCGTTCCTGCTCGTGGGCTTCTGGTACAAGCAGCGCGAGGCGGCGGCCGGTGCCCGCAAGGTGCTCGTCATCACGCACGTGGCGGGCTACGCCCTGCTCGTCGCGATCCTGCTGCTGTTCGCTCGCACCGGCACGCTGCTGTGGACCGATCCGCGGATCGGGACAGCGTTCACGACCGGCATCTTCGTGCTCATGTTCGTTGCGGCGATGGCGAAGTCGGTCCAGTTCCCGCTGAACACCTGGATTCCTTTCGCCATGGCGGCGCCGACCCCGGTCAGCGCCCTGCTCCACTCGGCGTGCTACGTCACCGCGGGTGTGTACCTGGTGGCGCGCATGCACAGCTTCACGACGTGGCCGGTGGCGTGGCAGGCGACCGTGGTATGGGTCGGCACTGTAACGATGGTCGTGGGGATCCTGTTCGCGATGATCCAGCGCGACGCCAAGCGGATGCTCGCGTACTCCACGGTCAGCCAGATCGGCTACATGATGCTCGGCCTCGGCCTCGGAACGCCGATGGGCATCATCGCCGGCCTGCTCCACTGCCTGAACCACGGCCTGTTCAAGGGCGGTCTGTTCCTCGGTGCCGGGTCGGTGCAGCACGCGACCGGCACGCGGGACATGGACAAACTCGGCGGGCTGAAGCGACGCATGCCGTACACCACGATGCTGTGGATGGTGTCCGCCGCATCCATCGCCGGCGTCCCGCTCTTCAACGGGTTCGTCAGCAAGTGGCTCATCTATGTGGCCGCGTTGAACGCGGGGTACGCCATTCCCGCGCTCGTGGCGTGGATCGTCAGCATCTTGACCATGTTCACGCTGATGAAGGCGACCACCGCCATCTTCTTCGGCGATGACGGAGAGGCGAGCGCCTCGGCGCACGAGTCACCGAAGGTGATGCTGGTCGGATCGGGCGTGCTCGCACTCGGATGCGTCGTGCTCGGCATCGCGCCGCAGCTCGCGGTGAACTACGCGGTCGCGCCGGCCTTGGCCAGCATGGGCCTGCACTCGGACGTCGTCGCGGGATGGTTCGGCATCAGCGCCGCCGGGAGCTCGTTCTACACCACGGCCGGACTGGCGCTCGCTCTCGTTTCGCTGGTGGCCGGCGTCGCCATCTACCTGACCGCGATGCGACGTTCGCGCGTGGCCGTGGCGACCGCCCCGGCGCGGTCCACGGTGCTGGCCGCATCGGGCCCCGCGGCCGGCGCGCTGGCCGCGGTGGGCGGTCCCGTCTTCGACTCGGGACTCGCGTTCACCGGCGGCGAGCCGCTGACGTCACGTGGCCGGATGCGTTCGAGTGACTTCACCGCTTCGGTGGCGCGGGGCCTCGCGCCGTTCTACACGTGGGCGGATCCGGACCGCTACCTGTTGGCGGTCTGGCACGCGACGCTGTCCGTGTGCGCGCTCGTCGCTAGCGTGGGCGAGTGGCTCGAGCGGCACGCCCTGCTCGCGGCCGGCGGTCTTGCGGCAGTCGTCGGCCTGATCGCGGCGCTGGCCTCGGGGATCGCGCGCACCGCTTCCGTGGCGGAAGTCGCGGCACAGCCGTGGCCGCTGGCGGGTGCCATTCTCGTCACCTTGGTGGCGCTGCTGCTCGCGCAGAGCGCTCATGCGGATCAGCGCCGTCATCTGTGGCTCGCGCTGCTGTGTGGCGTCCTCGTGCTGGCCGGTCTCGCCGTCGAGCAGGAGTACGTCCGGCTCGCGCTGCTCGAGTCGGCGGCGTTCGGAGCGGTCGGGCTGCTCGTCATCAACGGGGTCGAGAAGCGTGCTCGCAACGCCTACCTCGGAGCGGCCGCCATCTCCGCGCTCGCGCTGGTCGCGGGCACGGTCCTTCTGCCAAACGGTCCCGCCCCCGTGGTGCTCGCGCTCCTTCTCGTGGGCTTCTCGGTCAAGCTGGCGCTCGTGCCGGCGTACCTGTGGCTGCCGGCCATGGCACGCCGCACGCCGGCCGCGCTCGTCGGGCTCATCGTCGCGGTCGTGGATGCGGCCGCGTTCGCGGAGTTGATCGCGCTGCGGCAGACCGCGGCGTGGCTCTTCGCGCCGACCTGGCCGTGGGTCCTCGTGGCGCTGCTGACCGCGCTCGGCGGCGCAGCGCTCATGCTCGCCGAGCGCGATCTGAAGCGCATGCTCGCCTTCTCGACCATGATGGGAGCGGGCTTCGTCGTTCTCGGTGTCGCACTCGCGGGCCCGTATGGGACCGCTGGCGCACTTGCGGCGGCCGCGGCCGACTCCCTGGCGATGGGGCTGCTCTTCACGTGCCTGAGTGCCGTGGAGACCGACGGGGAGGGCGGGCCGACGCTCGCGACGCGCGGGCTCGCGCGACGCCATCCGCTCGCGTCCGCGGCCTTCGTGGCGGGCGCGCTGACGGCGCTCGGCATGCCGTTCACGGCGGGCTATGCCGGGCACTGGCGCATCTACGTCGCCGCCACCGGCGCGGGTTGGCTCCCACTCGTCTGCGTCGTCGTGGCGACGATCCTCGCCGTGCTCGCCTACGTCCGCGCGATCGCGCTCGTGTGGTGGGGAGGCGAGGACGAAGCTGCGACCGCTCGTCCGTGGAGCTCGATCTGGACGAGCGAGCGCGCCCCGCTCGTGGGCGCCCTCACCCTCCTGTTCGTCGCAGTCGTTGCGGTCGGCCTTGTCCCACGAGTCCTGTAGGAGTCTGCAGATGAGTCTCATCGACACCCTTGTGCGCACGGCGCGGCGTCGCTCGCCGTGGCTGTACCACCTGAACGCGGGCAGCTGCAACGGCTGTGATATCGAGCTGGTGGCCTGTCTCACGCCGCGATACGACGTGGAGCAGCTCGGCATCCGGCTCGAGTCCAGCCCCCGCCACGCGGACATCGTCGTCATCTCGGGACCGGTCACGCGCACGACGTGCGAAGCGCTCCAGACGGTGTACGCGCAGGTGCCGGACCCGAAGGTCGTCGTGGCACTGGGCTCCTGCCCGGCGAGCGGCAACGTCTTCGCGGGCAGCCCGACGATCGTCGGCCCCCTGGAGCGCGTGATCCCCGTCGACGTGTACGTTCCGGGCTGCCCACCGCGGCCCGACGCGATGATCGCGGGCATCGCCGAGGCGGTCGCGATCCTCGCAGGCGACAAGCCGCGCCCCGTCCCCACGGACGTTCCCGTCGTGCCCGATGCCACTGAGACGGGAGTCCGCTCATGACGCTCTCCAGCGCTCTGGTGAGGCTGCTGATCTTCCCGGGCCTGCTCTACGCGTTCGCCGCCGCGTGGCTGATGGAGTGGCTCTACCGCAAGGTGGTCGCGCGCGCCCAGCGCAGGATCGGCCCGCCGTTCTACCAGCCGTTCTTCGACTTCGTGAAGTTGCTCGCGAAGAAGCCGGTGACACGGCCCGCGCTGCAGGGCTTCATCATGACGGCTCTCCCGCTCGCGGCGGTCGCTGCGTCACTCGGGACGATCTCGCTGTTGCCGGTCCTCCAGGACCGCGGAGGCTTCCCGGGCGATCTGGTCCTGCTGGTCTCGCTCATCGAACTCGTGCCGCTGTGCTTCGTGCTCGCGGGCTTCGTCTCCCGCTCGCTGTTCGGCGGGATCGGTGCGGCACGCGAGGCGGTGCTCACGCTCTCGTACAACGTGCCGTTCCTGATCGCGCTGTTCGCGCTCGTCATCGGCGCAGGAGGCTTCTCGATCGCTTCGGTCGCCTCGACGCCGACGTGGGCGGTCAGAGTCCCGGCGCTGCTGGCGCTGCTCATGACGCTGCCGGTGAAGCTGCACCTCAACCCGTTCTCGGCGGCCGACGCCGAGCAGGAGATCTACGCCGGCGCCCTGACCGAGTACGACGGCCCGCGGCTCGCCCTGTGGAAGCTCACCCACGTGCTCGAGTGGGTGGCGCTGACGGGGCTGTGGACGGTCCTGGCCTTCCCGCTTCCGGGAGCGGCCGCCCCCGTCCGTGCGCTGCTGTTCGTGGCGGTGTCGTTCCTCTTGGTGGTGCTGCTCGCGATCGTGTCCGCGGCGACGGCGCGGCTCAAGACCGCGCAGATCGCTCGCTTCTACTGGATGTGGGGCCTGGGCGTCGCGGTCATCGCGCTCATCGCCGCACTGATCGGGGTGTGAGGTACACGTGGCCAACATTCTGACGGTGTTGCTCGGCAACCTGAGCAAGGGACCGGAGACGCTGAGGTTCCCCGATCGCGCGGTCCCTGCCGCGGAGTACCGGGGCGCCGTGAAGATCGACCCGGAGAAGTGCATGGTGTGCGGCATCTGCGACCACGTGTGCGTCTCCGGCGCCATCGAGCTGCGCGCCTGCGAGGACCACGGGGAGTGGAACTACGACCCCGGCCGCTGCACGTTCTGCGCCCGCTGCGTGGACCACTGCCCCGTGCAGGCACTCAGTCAGGAAGCCGACCGGCCTGCATCCTATGGGGTCGCGGGTGCGCTGAGCGTGCGCCAGGACGTTGCGTACCCGACGTGTCCCGAGTGCGGGAATCCGGCACTGCCGGTGAGCGAAGCCATTCTCGGGCGCGCCTTCGCCGAGATCTCGGACGAGATCCGGCAGCGCGTGCACCTGTGCGACAAGTGCCGCCGCCGCGCGGCCCAGTCCGTCCTCCGACGGGCGTTCGGCGCCGCGACCAGGACCGAAAGGAACGAAGATGAACGCTGACGCGATCGCGGAACGCTTGGGCGCGCCGCACAAGCCCGAGCGCCGGATCGACGGCGACTGGCTCGCCGTCCCGGGACTGGACATCCGGGCGATGGTGGAACTCATGTCCGGCGCCGAGTCGCGCTTCGTGACGATGACGGCCATCCCGGAGCATGGCGGCTTCCGGCTCATCTACCACTGGGACGTCGACGACGTGTTGCTGAACGTCAGCACGCACATCGAGGGCGTGCTCGTTCCGTCGATCGCGGACATCCTGCCTGCGGCCGACTGGGTCGAACGGGAGCTTCGCGACTACTACGCGCTGGAGTTCGCCGGTCGCGATGAGACCCCGGCGCTCATGCTGATGGACGGTGACGAGCCCGGTCTGTTCAGCCGCACGGCCGCGATGGGACGCGACGCGGACCCGGCCGACACCGGCTGGAGCGACGTGAGCGTGTCGGGAACGGAGGAGGATCGATGAGCCCGGTCATACCCATGGGCCCGTTCCACCCGGCCCTCGAAGAGCCCTACAAGATCAACGTCGACTGCGACGGAGAGCTGGTCACCGGCGCCGACATCAAGGTCGGGTTCAACTTCCGCGCCATCGAATGGCTGGCCGAGCGCAAGAACTACACCCAGGACATCGCGCTCTTCGAACGGGTCTGTGGCATCTGTTCGAACGTGCACACGCTGTCGCTCTCGAGGGCCATCGAGGTTCTCGCGGGCATCGAAGTCCCTGAGCGCGCGCAGTTCATCCGTGTGATCGTGGCCGAGGCCGAGCGCCTCCACTCGCACCTTCTGTGGGCGGGGATCGCGTGCGAGCTCATCGGATTCCAGACGCTGTTCATGTCGTGCTGGTCGCTGCGGGAACAGGTCATGGACCTGCTCGAGGCCATCTCCGGCAACCGGGTCAACTACGCGATCAACCGTCCGGGCGGCGTGAACCGCGACATCCTCGACCCGGCGGCGGTGCTGCGCACCGTGAAGGCGATCGAGGATGCGACCGTGAAGACGCTGATCCCCGTGCTCACGAGCGACCCGACCGTGCGCGCCCGGTGTAAGGGCGTGGGCGTGCTCACTCGCGAGCAGGCGATCGCCTACGGCGCCGTCGGCCCCACGGCAAGAGCATCCGGGCTGCCGCAGGACATCCGCATCGCGGCACCCTACGAGACCTACGGCCGGCTCGAGTTCTCGGCTCCCACAGCCGACGATGGTGACGTGTTCGCCCGGGTCGTCGTGCGCGCGCTCGAGATCGTCGAGAGCTGCAAGATCATCGAGCAGTGCCTCGAGCTGATGCCGTCCGGGCCGTACAAGGGCGACGACTTCCCGGCAGTCCCCGCGGGAGCGGCGTGCTCTCGCATCGAAGGCCCCCGCGGCGAGGTCTTCTACTACCTCGAATCGGACGGGTCGGACACTCCCGTCCGCGTCCGCGTGCGCACGCCAACCTTCGCGAACATGCCGACGGCAGGGCTCATGGTGCTCGGGCAGAACTTCGCCGATGTGCCGCTGATCCAGGCGTCGCTCGACCCGTGCTACTCGTGCACTGACCGCTAGGAGCGGATATCGAGACCTGCGAGGGGCGCCCGTCGATCCGACGGGCGCCCCTCGCGCTACCGGGCCGACTGGCGGGGACGGCTATCGCTGACCGGGACGCCCTTCGCACCCGGCTCATCGGCCGACACCGTCGATCGGGGGCCGGCATTCCCGTCCCTGTGTGACCGGGGGGTTCGGAGCGTGCACAATGGTTCCGGCTCATCCACCCGGCGGATCGGCAGACCGTGAACCAGAACATCCTGTTGGCGATCGTCGTGGCGATGCTCTCGTCGCTCGCGTTCGCAGGTGGGGCCACCGTGCAGGGATCCGCCGTCGGGAAGCAGGTCGGCGACAACCTGGGCAAGGAGCGCATGCCGCTGTCCGACCTGCGTGCGCTGTTGCGCGCCCCGCGGTGGCTTGCCGGTCTCGGCCTCGCCGGACTCGGTTCCGTGCTGAACGCGGGCGCTCTCATGCTCGCGCCCGTCACCGTGGTACAGCCGCTCGGCGTGCTAGCGGTGCCGTGGGCGGTCATCCTCGAGGCAACGACCCGCCACCGCAGGTTCCCCCGCATCGCATGGGCAGCTGTCGCGGCGGCCCTGGCGGGCACGGTGGGCTTCACCGTCCTGTCCGCAACGAACGCGTCGAGGACCGCTGTCCTCGATCCGCTGCGTATCGTGATCGCCTGTGTGGTCGTGTATCTGGCCGCGGAGGGGCTTGGACGTCTGGGAACGCGCGGGCGTGTGGCGTGGCGCTCCTTCTTCTGGGCGAGCGGAGGCGCGTTCTACTACGGGCTCGAGTCTGCGCTGATCCGGACCATGCGCGACTTCGCGAGCCAGCCGGACTGGATACAGCACCCGCTCTTCTGGGTCATGGCGCTCGCGCTCGTCGCCGGGTCGATCAGGGGCGCGTGGATGATCCAGCAGGCGTACGCCACCGGCAAGTCCGAGACCGTGGTCAGCGCTCTGACTGTCACCAACCCGGTCGTCGCGGTGCTGTTCGGCATCCTCGTGCTGAACGAGGGAGCCAAGCTCACCCTCGCAACGGGTCTTCCGATGCTCGCGGCGGCCGCGCTCGCGATCGCCGGAGTCATGGTCCTGTCCCAGGCGGAGAGTCAGAGCCGTCACGTATAGTGTCCTGCGCAGTCCATCCGGCTTCGCAGAAAGGCACCCGTGATCGCAGCGAACGACAACGGCACTCTCGATGCAACGCTGCGCACGGTCTTCGGCATCCATTCGTTCCGTCCGCATCAGCGCGAGATCGTGGAACACATCATCGCGGGCGGCGACGCGTTCGTTCTCATGCCCACCGGCGGCGGGAAGTCGCTCTGCTTCCAGCTGCCTGCGCTGCTCATGCCCGGCACCGCGATCGTCGTCTCGCCACTCATCTCGCTCATGAAGGACCAGGTCGACGCGTTGCAGGCCAACGGCGTTGCAGCGGCCTGCCTGAACTCATCGCTGTCGGCCGGGGAGTCGTCGCAGGTGTTGCGCGACCTGCGCGCGGGCTCGCTCGACCTGCTCTACATCGCACCCGAGCGCCTCATGCTTTCCGGCTTCCTCGACATGCTGCACGGCCTGCCGATCTCGCTGTTCGCGATCGACGAGGCGCATTGCGTGAGCCAGTGGGGGCACGACTTCCGGCCCGAGTACGTGAAGCTCGGCGAGCTGCGCGGCCTTTTCCCCGGCGTGCCCGTGGTCGCGTTCACCGCCACCGCAGACGACCAGACCCGCGAGGACGTGCGCGTGCGTCTCGGCATCGCCGACGCGCCGGTGTTCGTCGCGGGGTTCGACCGCCCCAACATCCGCTACACCGTGGCCGACAAGCGCGACGCGCCGAGACAGCTCGAGCGGTTCATCGCACAGCACCCGACCGACTCCGGCATCGTGTACTGCCTCAGCCGCAAGCGGGTGGAGGAGGTCGCCGCGCGTCTCAAGAAGGCCGGTGTGAAGGCGGCGGCCTACCATGCCGGAATGGCGGCTGAGAAACGCACGAGGGTGCAGGACGCGTTCGCCCGCGATGACGTGCACGTGGTGGTCGCCACCGTTGCGTTCGGTATGGGCATCGACAAGCCCGACGTGCGGTTCGTCGTCCACTACGACATGCCGAAGAACATCGAGGGCTACTACCAGGAGACCGGTCGCGCCGGCCGCGACGGGCTGCCCGCCGAGGCGCTCATGCTCTTCGGGCTCCAAGATGTCGTGACCGCCCGCGGGCTCATCGAGCGTGGCGGCAACCCCGAGCAGGTGCGCATCGAGATGCACAAGCTCTCGGCGATGACCGCCTTCGCGGAGGCGACCACGTGCCGGCGCCGGGTTCTTCTCGGCTACTTCGGCGAGACGCTCGACCACGACTGCGGCAACTGCGACGTGTGCCTCGACCCGCCCGAGCTCTACGACGCGACCATCGACGCCCAGAAGGCGCTCTCGGCGGTCTACCGGCTCGGCGGCAGGTTCGGCGCGGGACACGTCATCGACGTGCTCGTCGGCGCGAACACCGAGAAGATCGCGAAGTGGGGACACGAGGAGCTGAGCGTCTTCGGCGTCGGCGCGGACCGCTCGCGAGACGAGTGGACGAGCATCGTCCGGCAGCTCATCCACCACGGCTACCTGTACCAGGACATCGCAGACTACTCGGCGCTCAAGCTCAAGTCCGCCGCCGGAGCGGTGCTTCGCGGCGAGACCGAGCTGCACTTCGCGCGCCCGCGGGCGCGCGCGAAAGCAGAGAAGAAGCGGAGGCTGCCGCGGTCGGTTGCGCTCACCGGGAGCGACGTGGACGCCGACCTCTTCGAGCGCCTGCGCGAACTGCGCCGCGAGATCGCCGCGGAGCACGAGGTGCCCGCTTACGTCGTCTTCAGCGACAAGACGCTCGCGGACATGGCCGCGCGCCGACCGCAGGATCGCGACGAGTTCCTCGACGTCTTCGGCGTCGGCGAGGCGAAGCTCGACCGCTACGGCGAGGCGTTCCTCGAGGCGATCGCAGAGCGATAGAGGCTCGCGCGGGTCGGTGACGACCCTCGTGGCAGCTCCCGTTGCCGCGGTGTTGCCCGGCGCTGGGGGCCTTCGGCACGAGACGTGCTCTCTCACGGAGCATGCGAATACACAGGATCCCGGGTCTTCTGGCCTACAGCTATCTCATCGAAACCGCAGAGGCGCTCTTCCTGGTCGACGGAGGCATGGCGGGCACGGGTCACCGGGTGCTTCGCCGCATCCGCCAGATCGGCCGCAGGCCCGAGCACCTGCTGTTCGCGCTTGTGACACACGCGCACGCCGATCACTTCGGCGGCCTCGCCACCATCCAGGAAGCGTGCGATTGCGCGATCATCTGCCACCCCGCGCACGCTGAGACCGTCCGCACGGGCGGCAGCCTCGTCTCGCCGGGTCTCAACGTGTTCGCGAAGATCTACAAGCGCATCGCGGACGTCACGCTGCCCAAGATCCGGTTGCCGAAGCTGCGACGCGTGTTCGACGCGGTCGACGGCGCCATGCTGCACCGCTTTGGTCTCGATGGCCGGATCCTCTTCACGCCCGGCCACAGCTCGGGCGACCTCACGCTCGTTCTCGACGACGGCTCCGCTTTCGTAGGCGACCTCGTGCAAGGGCCGCGGCTTCCGCGCATCCTGCCGCCCGAGTTCTCGATCATGGCCGTCGACGCCCCGGCGATGCTGAGGAGCTGGCACGTGCTGCTGGAGTCGGGCGCGAAGACGCTCTACCCGGGTCATGGGTCGATCGTCGGGATCGAGAAGATCCTGCCGGTGTTTCATCGCGCCGCGCAGCGCACGTCCCGTCTGGGGCGGCGACTCGCAACCTCGAGGGCGAACTCGCCCGCGTAGGTCGCGTCTTCATCCGCCGTCCGAGGGCCGGAGACGTCTCCGCAGTGTGCCTCAGCCGCGCGTCTGCCCGTGCATCGGCTTCGCGGTCCGCGATGTGAGCGAGCGCCGCACCGCCTGCGCCTGCACGATCCACATGTAGCCCGCCACGGCAGACATGAACGCCGCGAACTGCCATTCCGCACCTGCGAGCACGAGGCGGCCGACGAGCACCGGCAGCATGGCAACGGCGGCGACCTTGTCGGAGCGCGAGAGCACGAACGCGAGTGCGAGCACCGCGACCAGCAGGGCCAGGTCCGCCGCGGTCAGCCAGCCGCGCGAGACGGCGACCACGATCCCGTAGACGAGCAGTCCCGCACATGCGCCCATTCCCTGTCCTCCGCCGGTGAAGCCGCTGAAGACCGGGAACCGGTGTCCCACGACCACCGCGATGCCCGCCATGTAGGCGAACCCGGTGGGGACGCCGAGCATTCCGGCGACGAGAACGGCGACCACGCCAGCCGAGACGTCGTAGAGACCCGTCACCAGACCGGGCATCCAGCCCAGCACTCGCACGGCATTCACGGTGCCCGGATTGCCATCGCCCTTCGCCCGGATGTCGACGCCCCGCCGCTTCGCGAGCAGGTCCGCCGGCAGCACGGACCCGAGCGCCAGCCCGATCGCGGTCGCGATCAACGCGCGGACGATCCCGCCGGGGTCCATGGTCACTTCCCCTTGCTCGGGCGGGGCGCGGCGTCCGCCAGCCGGGCAGCTTCCGCTGCGCTCAGCGCCATCGACGATCGGACCGTGCGGCCCTTCCAGTCGACGCCGCGCCCGAAGCCCGTCCTCGCCATCGACGCGCCGAGGATGACGACGAGGTCTGCGAACACGAACGGATAGAGCAGATAGCCGGTGAACGGCACGTCCCGGTCCCAGGTGACCAGTGCCCACGCGACCGCGAACAGGGAGGCAGCGAGCGTCACGGGGCCTGGCGCCAGCTGTGAGTGAAGGCTCGCGTCCAGCACGAACAGGGCGGGCCCCACGATGGCGCCGAGCACGACTGCTGCGACCGCCACCGCCGAGAGCGGGTTCGCTCCGAGCGCGCTGTAGATCGAGCGCGAGATGCCGCGGAAGGCGTTGCCGTAGCCGCTGTAGAGGCGGCAGCGCGCGGCCTTCTTCGCGTCGAGGAACACGTTGCGATATCCGGACGCCTTCATGCGGATGGCCATGGACATGTCGTCGACGAGTGAGTCGCGGATCATCTCGAAGCCGCCGACGCAGTCGAGAGCACTTCGGCGCATCACGACGTACTGCCCGATCGCGAACGCGAGACGCGGGCTCCTGGTGCGCGGGAGCAGGAAGAGGGGGACGAGCAGCATCATCGCGTACATCGTCGGAACGACAACGCGCTCGCCGAAGGTGCCGTACGCCTGGTCGAGGTAGCCCGACAGCATGTCGGCCCGGTGGTCTGTCAGGTTGGTGACCGCCCACGAGACGCTCGTCGGCGCGTGCAGTGTGTCCGCGTCCGTGAGGAGCAGGATCTCGCCGCGCGCGACCGCCGCTCCCTGGGCGAGGGCGTGTGTCTTGCCGAGCCACCCGTCAGGTAGGGGAGTGCCTGAGACGAGTCGCAGGCGTGGTTCGTGAGCCGCGATCGCAGCGACGATGCCCGCGGTCGTGTCGCTCGACTCATCGTCCACCACGATGACCTCGTAGCGGGTGTAGGTCTGGGCGAGCAGCGACTCGAGGCATCGCGCGATGGAGTGCTCCTCGTTGCGCGCCGGCACGATCACCGAAACGAGGGGTCCGCTGGTGATGCGCGCAGGTTGCGTCGCCCAGCGCAGGTAGATGACGTTCGCGAGCGCCGCGAACAAGAAGTACGCGTTGAGGACGAGCAGCGCGAACACGGCGAAGTCCGACATCAGCGCGACCGCCTCCAGCTGCCAGCGGGTCTGCGCATGCCGATCGAGAGCCCCGGCATCCGCCACCCTCGAGGTGAGTGTTCCGCGACGGCCTCTCACCCAGACGCCGCTCCCCGCCCCGCTCGGGGGTTTCGTTTCGATGCGCGCCGTTGTCCCCTCACCTCCTCAGGGTATGTTCGTAGCGAACGCGTCGGGCAAGATCGTCTGGAGGTGACACCCGATGCCGCAGAAGAGCCATTGGCCGTTCGGTGGCGATGCTCCGCAGGGAGTACAGGGTCAATCCAAGGAAGCGGCTGAGAAGGCTCGGCTGGCGGAGCAGGCGAATCTGCGCCAGCGCATGCGCCACGATCGCCTGATCGTCGGCGGCAGGGCACACACGAAGAAGCACGGGCTCAGCTAGCACATCCGACCGGGTACGACGAAGCGCCGGACTCGGCGGAGGGCGGTGCCACGGGACATGGCGGCGACAGGCACGCACGCCACGCAGGAGACCGGCCCGCCGATCCCGGCTGGATCACCGCCCGCGGGAAGCCGCGGTCGCGTTCGTCCCTGGGTGGCAGCGCTCACCATGTTGGCGGTCGCGGGCGTCCTCGCGTGGCAGGGGAGCAACTTCATCGCCGCGCGCTTCCCGGACCGCCCGCGGCCCCGCGACCTGCTCTTCGAGACGCTTCCACACATCGACATGCTGAAGTACGCCGCCGACGTGGCCATAGTCGCGTCGATCCTGCTGCTGCTCGTCTACGCGCTGCGCCGTGCGCGCCGGGACATTCCGGGCATGGTCGCGGTCTTCGCGATCTTCTATGCGCTGCGGGCCGCGATCATGGTGCTCACTCCGCTCGCGCTCGCTCACGGCGACGGCGCGTACTACTCGTTCCTGCCCATCACGCAGAATGGCAACTTCCCTTCGGGTCACGCAGGCGCGGCACTGCTGTGCTTCCTGCTGGTCGACGCGAGGGACAGCCCGGTGCTGCGACGCGTGCAGCTTGCGCTCGCGGCGCTCGAATGGGTGGCGCTCATCGTCTCGCGCAGCCACTACACCGTCGACGTCATCGGCGGACTGTTGTTGGCGTACTTCGTGTGGCGCGAGTGGAGCGACGGCACCCTGTTCGCACCGCTCAAGCGCCTGCTCGCGGAGTAGGGCCGCGTCACATGCGCGGGGGTCGTGCGTCCGCACGATGTCTGCGTGTCGCGCTCGCCTTGCGTCTTTGGCTACGCACTTCGGACGGGAAGTTATACACTCGGCGAACCAGGGGTTTGTGAGGGGCGAGGCCGCCACATCCGAGGCGGCCCGCAGGGGTCCAGGGAAAAAGGGGTGGAAGATGAAGCACCACGCACGTTCGATCGCGCTCGTACTCGTCCTCGCTCTCTGCGTCGCGGCGCTCGCAGGCTGCGGCACGAAGGGTACCGGCACGGGTACGACGGGCGGCGGTACCTCCGCTGCCAACGACACCTTCACCTACGCGCAGGGCGCAGACCCCCGTGGCCTCGACCCGGCGCTCGTGGATGACGGTGAGTCCAGCAAGATCATCGTGAACATCTACGAGAGTCTCCTGAAGTACAAGGACGACTCAACCGAGGTCGAGCCGTCGCTCGCCGAGTCGTGGACGATCAGCGATGACGGCCTGACCTACACGTTCAAGTTGCGTCAGGGCGTGAAGTTCCACGACGGCACCGACTTCAACGCCGAGGCTGTCAAGTTCAACATCGACCGCCAGTGCCCGCCGCTGGTGACCGCGGACATGTCCTATGGTCCGTTCGTCTTCGGGTCGGTCAAGAACGTCGAGGTTGTCGATCCCTACACGGTGAAGATCAACCTCAGCCAGAAGAACAGCGCCTTCCTGGCGAACCTCGCCATGTCGCTCGCTGCCCCGATGGTCAGCCCGACGGCGCTGAAGGCCGGCAACAACTCCGTCATGGAAGCCCCGTGCGGCACCGGTCCCTACAAGTTCGTGGCGTGGCACAAGGCTGAGAACGTCGTGCTCGTTCGCAACGACGAGTACTGGGGCGAGAAGGCCAAGATCAAGAACGTGATCTTCCGCTTCATCTCGGACAACTCCGCCCGCGTTCTCGCTCTGAACAACGGCGAAGTCGACATGATCGACGGCATCGATGCCACCGTCGTCGATCAGATCACCCAGGCCGGCAACAAGCTGTTCGAAGCCCCCGGCATGAACGTCAACTACATGGCCTACAACACCACGACGAAGATGTTCAAGGACGTTGCGGCCCGCAAGGCGTTCTCGCAGGCCATCAACGTCGACGAGCTCGTGAAGTCCCTGTACCAGGGCTACTCCGAGAAGGCGACCACGATCCTGCCGACGTTCGTCCCGGGCTACGACAAGACCGTGACCCAGGTCGGCTACGACGAGGCGGCCGCCAAGGCCGGGCTCGCCGCGGCGGGTATCAAGAAGGTCCACATGATCACCTACTCGAACCCGCGTCCGTACAACGCGGCTACCGGTGAGGCGCTCGCCACCGCCATCCAGGGCTATCTCCAGAAGGTCGGCGTGGACTGCACGATCGACAAGTACGACTGGGCCACCTACAAGGAGAAGGTCAAGGGCGGCGACTACGACGTCGCGTTCTACGGTTGGATCGGCGACAACGGCGACCCGGACAACTTCCTCAACCTGCTCGCGGATCCCGATCCGAGCATGAACATCGCTCGTTGGCAGGATGCGACCTACAAGGCCGACATCAAGAAGGCACTCGCATTGTCGAACGGCCCCGAGCGTTGGGCCGCCTACGGCGCGATGGAGAAGTACGCGGCAGAGCGCGCGATCTGGCTGCCGATCAGCCACGCCAAGACGCTCGCCGGGTATCGTCCGAACGTTTCCGGTTTCCTCTACCATGTCACCGGCAACGTCTTCCTCTCGAAGGCTGAGAAGAAGTAGTTCGTAGGCTCTCAGCGAACGACTGAGTGCAGCCGAAGGCCACACACCCGTGGTCTTCGGCTGCACCGTTCGCTGGCCCATAGGAGAACCCGCGCCCCGATGCTGAAATACGTCGCCAAGAGAGTCCTCATGGTCATCCCGGTGCTCATCGGGGTGTCCATCATCGTGTTCTCTCTCATGCGCGTGTTCTCGCCCGATCCCGCGCCGATCGTGCTCGGTCAGCACGCGACCCAGGAGACGATGACCGCGTGGAGGCACGCCAACGGCCTCGACAAGCCGGTCGTCACTCAGTACCTGACCTTCGTTGCGGGCGCTCTGCACGGCGACCTCGGCACCTCGTACTACACGAAGTCCGCCGTGGCCAAGGAGATCGGCGCGCGCTTCCCGGCCACGATCGAGCTCGCGCTCGTGGCCATCATCTTCGCGTCGTTCTTCGGCATCCTGCTCGGGGTCGTCGCGGCGGTGAAGAAGAACTCCATCTTCGACGCCGCCGGTACGCTGCTCGCGCTCGTGGGCGTCTCGATCCCGATCTTCTGGCTCGGCATCCTCTTCATCATGTTCTTCAGCAGGCCGGGCGGGCTGCCCTCCGGCGGGCGGATCAACCCGCTGCTCGAGCCCGTGCACGTCACCGGCTTCTACATGATCGATGCGATCATCTCCGGCAACTGGGCGGCGCTGCAGGATGCCGGCCTCCACATCGTGCTGCCGGCGCTGGCGCTCGGCATGTACTCGATGGCGATCATCACGCGCATGACCCGCTCGACCATGCTCGACACGCTCGGTCAGGACTACATCCGCACGGCGCGCGCGAAGGGCATCTCCGAGGCCAAGGTCATCGGCAAGCACGCCCTGCGCAACTCGCTCATCCCGGTGACCACCGTCATCGGTCTCCAGTTCGGTGCGCTGCTCGGCGGCGCGCTGCTCACCGAGAGCGTCTTCTCGTGGCCGGGGATCGGCAAGTTCACCGTGGACTGCATCCTGAAGTCGGACTTCCCGGTGGTGCAGGGCATCGTCCTGCTCGTCGCCGTCATCTTCGTGATCGTGAACCTCGTCGCGGACCTGATCTACGCGTACCTCGATCCGCGCATCAAATACGCGTCGAAGTCGGAAGTGTAGCGGCTCATGGGCACGCAGCCACCGCATATCCCGGACCCGATGCACGAGCATTCCCCGGCGAGCTTCGTCGGCGACGTCGCTCTGGCGCCCGACGGGCCACTGCCCAGCGGGCAGCTGCCCGCAGCGGACGAGACACTGCACGAGAAGCCCGAGAACCAGTGGCTCGAGATGTGGCGCGCCCTCATCGCCAACCGCGCCGCGATGTTCTCGCTCTTCTTCATCGGGTTCCTCGTGCTCGTCGCGGTCTTCGGACCCTACATCACGCCCTACAACCCGATCGAGACGAACATGGCCAACGCGCTCAAGTTCCCGAGCGCGCAGCACTGGTTCGGCACCGACCAGCTCGGGATGGACATCTTCAGCCGCGTCATCGCCGGCACGCGCGTATCGCTCACCGTCGGTCTGCTCGCGGTGTCCATCGCGCTCACGATCGGCGTCATCCTCGGCTCGATCGCCGGCTACCTCGGCGGCTGGGTCGACACGCTCATCATGCGCGTCATGGACATGATGCTCGCGATCCCGTCCATCCTGCTCGCCATCACGCTGATGGCGGCCCTCGGGAAGGGGATCGACAAAGCCGTGATCGCCATCGGCCTGGTCTCCATCCCGGAATACGCGCGCATCGTGCGCGGCAGCATCCTCTCCATCAAGGAGAACGACTACATCGCGGCCGCGCGTGTGGTCGGCAACAGCGACCTGCGCATCATCTTCCGTCATGTGCTGCCCAACGCGCTCTCCGTGATCATCGTGCGCGGAACGCTCGGCATCAGCAGCGCTGTGCTCGACACCGCCGCCCTCGGCTTCCTCGGGATGGGCGTGCAGCCGCCGCAAGCTGAGTGGGGCGACATGCTCGGACGCGCCCGCGGCTTCATCTTCCAGGCGCCGTGGACGCTGCTGTTCCCGGGCATGGCGATCACCTCGACCGTGCTCGCGTTCAACCTGCTGGGTGACGGCCTGCGCGACGCCTTCGACCCCAAGTCGCGCATCAAGTAGGAGTGCTCGTGACCCCCGACACCGACAAGACCGAGAGCATGACCGTGGCGCCTGAGCCGGCCAGGATCCTGCTCGAGGTGAAGAACCTCAGCACCGACTTCGTCATGAAGCGGGGCACGGTTCACGCCGTCATCGACGTGAGCTTCTCGGTCCGAGAGGGTGAGGTGCTCGCCATCGTCGGCGAGTCCGGTTCGGGCAAGAGCGTCCTGTCGCTGTCAGTGATGGGGCTGCTGCAGCATCCGGGGCGCATCGTGGCCGGCGAGATCATCTACAAGGGCCGCAACCTGCTCGAACTGTCGACCCACCAGATGCGAGACATCCGCGGCAACCACATCTCGATGATCTTCCAGGAGCCGATGACGAGCCTGAACCCGGTCTTCACGATCGAGAACCAGCTCGCCGAGTCGATCCGTACGCACATGAAGCTCGACCGTAGGGCCGCCCGCGCTCGCGCGATCGACATGCTCCGGCTCGTGGGGATCCCGTCTCCCGAGAAGCGGATCGACGACTACCCGCACCAGATGTCGGGCGGTATGCGCCAGCGTGTCATGACCGCCATGGCGCTCGCGTGCGACCCCGACCTGCTCATCGCCGACGAGCCGACGACCGCGCTCGACGTCACCATCCAGGCGCAGATCCTCGCGCTCATAGGCGAGCTGCGCGACAAGATCGGGATGGCGGTGCTGCTCATCACCCACGACCTCGGTGTGGTGGCCGAGACCGCGGACCGCGTCGTGGTCATGTACTGCGGTCAGGTCGTGGAGGAGGCGACGGCGGCCCAGATCTTCGAGCGGCCGATGCATCCCTACACGCTGGGACTGCTCGAGTCGATCCCCACCATGGAGGACACCGAGGAAGACGAGCCGCTCTACATGATCCCGGGCATGGTCCCGAACCCGCTCAACATGCCGAAGGGCTGCGCGTTCGCGGCGCGCTGTTCGCGCAAGATGGACCGGTGCCTCGCTGAGATGCCGCCGCTGTACGCGGCTGAAGAGCGCAAGCTGCGCTGCTTCCTGTTCGACCCGGAAGCCAAGGAGGTGCGCGCGTGAGCGAGCCGCTCATCCAAGTGAAGCACCTCTCGAAGTTCTTCCCGATGGATCACGACCTGCTCGGGCGGACCACCTCGGTCCTCAAGGCCGTCGACGACCTCACGCTCGACATCTTCCCGGGCGAGGCGTTCGGGTTGGTCGGCGAGTCGGGATGCGGCAAGACGACCGTCGGCAAGATGCTCGTGAACCTCTACAGGCCCACCGCCGGAGAGATCTGGTACGGGGGACGCAACCTCGCCACGCTGTCGGCCCGCGAGCGGCGCAAGATCTGCTGCGGCATCCAACTCATCTTCCAGGACCCGTACGCTTCCCTGAACCCGCGCATGACGGTGGGCGACATCATCTCGGAGCCCATCCGCATCAACAAGCTCGTCCCGCGCGACAAGATCGACGACCGCGTGGGCTATCTGCTGAACGCCGTCGGCCTGTCGGCCAACTACCGCAACCGGTTCCCGCACGAGTTCTCGGGCGGCCAGCGCCAGCGCGTCGGCATCGCCCGCGCCCTCGCGATGGAGCCGCGCCTCATCGTGTGTGACGAGCCGGTGTCGGCCCTCGACGTGTCGATCCAGGCGCAGGTGCTCAACCTGCTCTCGGATCTGCAGGAGGAGTTCGGGCTCACCTATCTGTTCATCGCGCACGGGCTCAACGTGGTGAAGCACATCAGCGACCGCGTGGGTGTCATGTACCTCGGCCGTCTGGTCGAGGTCGCCCCGAAGCGCGAGCTCTATAACAACCCGCTGCACCCGTACACGAAGGCGCTGCTGTCGGCGATCCCCGTGACGAACCCCGCCCAGCGAAAGGCGCGCATCCTGTTGCAGGGCGACGTCTCGAGCCCGATCGACCCCAAGCCGGGGTGCCGGTTCGCGAGCCGCTGCTACGCCCGTGCCGGGTGCGTCGGCTGCGCGTGCGAGACGGAAATGCCCGAGCTGGTCGAGGTGTCGCCCGGTCACTTCGTGTCGTGCTACCTCTATGACAGGGTCGCGGGCGCGCAGCGCTAGCATTCGCACGCATCGGACGTTCCGGGAGGGTTTCATGCCGCGCAAGGTCGGTCGTCTCCATGTCATCGCAGGCTGCATGAGCAGCGGCAAGACCGGCGAACTCATCCGCCTGCTCTCACGCCACCGCATCGCCGGGGACTCCGTCGTCATCTACAAGCACGACGTGGACAGCCGCGACGGCTGCAAGGCGCGCTCACGGATGGGCACCGAGATGGACGCGGTGGTGGTCCACTGCTCGGCCGATCTCGCCCATACCGACACCGACGTCGTCGCCATCGAAGAGGGCCAGTTCTTCGATGACGGCCTTGTGGCGGTCGTGCGCAGGCTGCTGTGGGAGGGCCGTCGCGTCTACGTCACCGGGCTCGCGCAGGACTTCCGCGGCGAGCCGTTCGGATGCATGCCGACGCTGCTCGCGCTCGCTGACGACATCTCGCTGCTGAACGCCATCTGCCAGAAGTGCCACGGTGTCGGCACACGCACCCAGCGCATCATCGACGGCGAGCCCGCGCCTTGGGACTCGCCGCTCATCCTCGTGGGCGGGTCGGACTGCTATGAGGCCCGCTGCCCCGACTGCCACGAGGTGCCCGGGCGCCCGTCTCCGGCCTAGGCCTTCCGCGGTACCTCGGCGCGCTGCAGCGCGCCGCGCCCGGCGGCGTTCCCTCAACCCGGCCCCGCATCCGGCCGATACCCCGACAGAGGGCGTGGCGCTCACGCGCGCCCGCGCCCTTCGTTCATCGGCCCGCTTTGAGGGAGTCCATCATGCGCAGGTCCGCACTCCTCGTCCGCGCGGCGCTCGCCTTCGTCGCCGCGATCGTCGTCGCCCTGTCGTTGCCCGCAGTCGCGCTGGCCGCCACGCCGTCGCAGGTCACGGGGCTCAGGGTTGCCGCCACGGCCGACCCGTCCATGGCGGCCCTGAAGTGGAACTCGGCGAAGTACGCGACGAGCTACTACGTCTACCGTGCCCCGTTCGGGAGCACCACCTGGACGAAGGTGGCGTCGGTGAAGTCGCGCTCGTACGCCATCCCGACCGCGGCCGGCACGCGCTTCTCGTACAAGGTGCGCGCGTACAGCAGCCGGTACCGGAAGTACGGGGCGTACTCTGGCCTCATCACGCCGCAGCCGGAAGACCTTTCGGGTCTCGTGGGCGACACGAGCGGATCGCTCGCGTGGTCGGAGACCGGGGGCGCGGACCACTACAAGATCACGGTGACGGTCGGCGAGACCGAGCCGCTCCAGTGCTCGGTGATCGATGCTCAGGCCGACTTCTCCGCCTTCGTCCCGCTCTTCGCCGACCCGGGTGTCGTCTTCGAGGTGACGCCGGTGAGCGTGGCCGGCGTCGAGGGCGTCTCGGCGTTCTACTACAGCACCGGCACGGCGCCGCTCAAGACGGTCAGCGGCCAGGGGCCGGTGGCCAGCATCGTGGCGGGCACGCTACCCGGCACGTACGTCATGTCCGTGAGCGACACCGACTCCGGAGTCTCCTACACGGTCGTGCTCGACGGCTCGAGCACGCTCGACGCGGGTGACGGAACCGGGATGACCCCCGATGAGTTCGCCGCCGCTCTTGCGGGCGCCCCCGGCACCGATGTGGCATTCGAACTCGTCGCGGATCCCGACAAGACGACCGGTTCCGGCGCGGACTTCTACGTCACGTTCGCGGCGATCGTCTTGGACGCGGGGATCTGACCCGGGGAGGCGCAACCGGATCGCGAGCGGGGGCCGGCGGATGCCGGCCCCCGTTTCGTGTGGCGCGCCCCTATGTCGGGACGGTGACGTCGCGGCCCTTCTTTCAACCGTAGCGTGACACCCGCTCTGCCCCGTCCCGCGGTGGGGCACGCTCTTGTCGGTGGCGCGACGCGGCGCCGGGACCGGCTGATGGGGGACATCATGAACGGCAGGAAGCTCTTCGCGATCGGAGTCATCCTCGTGCTCGCGACGGCGGCGTGGTTCGTGCTCGCCGGATCAGTCGAGATGCGAACGGGCGATTCCTCGAGCTCGCTCGGCGGCGAGGTCGCAGGACTCTGGGGCGCTCCTCAGCGCCAACTCGCACCGACGTTCAGCGCGCGAGCAACGACGGGGACCGCGCAGGTCGAGCTGGTCGGCAGCGACATCACCGCGGGCCTCAGGCTCGACCAGCGCCGCAAGGGGCTCATGTGGTACTCGACCTACGTGGTCGACTTCGCCGCCACCTACCGGGTGAGCAACCCGACCGCGAACCCTGAGCGCGTCACGATGGTCTTCAACTTCCCGAACTCCGACGGGGTCTACGACGGGTTCGCGGTGAAGGTGAACGGCTCCGAGGTCCCCGTCACCTACAAGGAGGGGAGCGCACTCGCCGGATTCGACCTGGCACCCGGTGCGAAGGCGACGATTGGGGCGGGCTACCGCAGCAACGGCATGGACGAGTGGGCCTACGTGCCGAGCCCCGAAGGCGTCGGCGTCATCAAGGACTTCCGGCTTGCGATGAAGACGGACTTCCCCGGGATCGACTATCCGGGCGATGGCGTCTCGCCGACCACCCGCACGAGCAGCGGCAACGGGTGGGACCTCGAGTGGAAGTACGCGAGTGTGGTGAGCGGACGTACGATCGGTGTCATCATGCCGACGCCGCTCAACCCCGGTCCGCTCGTATCGCGCATCACGTTCTTCGCGCCCGTGTCGCTACTCTTCTTCTTCGCGGCGCTCGTCCTGCTCACCACCACGAGCGGGGTGAAGCTGCACCCGGTTCACTACGGGTTCCTCGCCGCGGCGTTCTTCGCGTTCGACCTCCTGCTCGCCTACCTTGCCGACCGGGTGGACATCAACCTCGCGTTCGCGATCGGCGCCGTCTCGTCGGTGGCACTCGTGGTCGGGTACCTGCGCGTCGTGGTCGGCAAGAACCGGGCGCTCGTCGAGATCGCGATCTCGCAGTCCGTGTTCCTCGTGCTGTTCGCGTACTCGTTCTTCTTCGAGGGCTACACCGGGCTGGCGATCACCATCGGGTCCGTGCTGACGCTGGCGTTCTTCATGGCGAAGACAGCGCATGTCGACTGGGACACGGTCTTCGTGCGCAAGCCGCCGGTGGTCATGCACGTGCCCGGCTACGCGCCCGACCCGTTCTCGCCGTTCGCCCCGTCGGGACCGGTCGCCCCGCCGCAGGCACCCTCCCAGCCGACGCATCGCAACGACACGCCGCCTCCTCCGCAGGGCGAGCGCTAGCCTCGCAGCGCTATCTGCACGCGCCGACGGTCGCCCCGAACCGGGCGGCCGTCGGCGCGTGCCTGTGAGCTCCGCTCGACGTGGGGTCTCCGGGGAATACCGGATGTGAAGGCGGGCCTGAGGGGTTCGCGCACACGGAAGAGTTCGGAGGACTGTATGAACATGGACTACACGGTGGCCACGAACAAGCTCTTCGACGATGCGGTCGATGCTGTGGTCGCGGCCACAACGGGAGCCGGGTTCAAGGTTCAGTTCGTCCATGACGTCGCGGCGACTCTCGCGGAGAAGGGGTTTGCGCGCGAGCGCGTCACGATCGTGGAGATCTGCAACGCGAAGTACGCGAGCCGGGTGCTCGCCGCGGACGTGAAGATCGGCCTCATGCTTCCCTGTCCGATCATGGTCTACGCGGAAGCGGGGAGCGTCTTCATCTCCACGATGCGCCCGACGCTGATCGCGAGCTTCTTCCCCGAGGCGCACGTCGAGGACGTGGCCGCGGAGGTCGAGGCCATCGTGATGCGCGTGATGGATGAGGCAGCCGAAGTCGCCGCCTGAACCGTGCCCCGTCAGGCGCGGTCCCACTCGTGTGCGAGCCATGCCAGCCAGCACGCGGCGAGCGCGAAGACCAGCAGCTGCATGTGGAGCGTCTTCACCGGCGAGGCCTGGATCCAGCCCAGGAGCTTCACCTCGGTCGGCAGCCACGCGAGGATGACGAGCGCGGCCGCCGCGCCTGAGAACCTCCGCAGAGGCGGCGAAACGGTCGGCGCGCGCGCGGAGGCGACCATTCCGAGCCAGAAGGAACCCATCGCGAAGATGGCGGCTTGGTCGTGGATAGCGTCGGCGACACGATTCGCGCCGATCGGCAGCGCGCCGACCACGAAGAAACCGGCGCATGCGATGAGCGGGAGCAGCGCCGCGAGTCGGGACTCCCGTGCGCCAAGGTGGCGGGTGCGGCTCCCCTCGCTGATCACGAGATACCCCGCCGACAGCACCCCCGCGGCGAGACACCAGGAAGCGACCGTGAAGAGCCACGCCCACGGGCTGTCGGCACCGCCTGCGCGGCTGCACGCGAGCCCGGCGGCGAATGAGGCTCCGGAGAGCCTCAGGACCGCTGCCAACGAGAGCAGTCCCGCCGCGAACGTGAGCGCGACCGCCGCCGCCGGTGTCGCACGGCGCAGGTAGGTCGGGGCGAGCGCAGCAGCGATCGCCACCCCGGCGAGCGAGGCCACGGTTCGAAGGGTGATCGAGGGCAGGAACGAACTCGCGGCGAGGACCACGCTGACGCATGCGGCGAAGTACGCGACCTCAGTCGCGCGGGTCTCCCGCAGAAGCGGTCGGGCCCTCACCGTCGATGCCCCCTCGGACGCGACGTCCCGGTGAGCGAGGGCGCTGCCGGACGGTCTCGCTGACTGTACTATTCCCGCGCGCGGGCGCGCGCTGCATCGAGGTCGCCCCGGGAGGCGACCCGCACGCCCGGCTCGAGACGCGCCAGCATCGCGCGCACGTCGTCGGCGGAGAACGCTCGACCGTGCGCGGGCATGAAGCGCTCCGCTCCGGCGCGCAGCAGCTTGCGCATGCTCTCGAGCGCGGCCACCGGGTCCGAGGACATCGCGGGCGGAGAGACGCGGCTCGTCATGTGGCCCGCGCCGATGATGAGGTCTCCGGCGAATGCCGTCCCGTCGTCCAGCAACAGTGAGATGCACCACGGGCTGTGCCCGGGAGTGAAGTGCAGCGCAGCGGCCAATCCGTAGCGATCGAGGCGCTCGCCGTCCTCCGGAGCGATCGTCGGCACGATGCCTGGCAGGCGCAGGAGCGGCAGCGCGTTCGTGGCGAGCCACTGGACGGCGCGCGTCCAGACCTGCGTGGGAGGCGAGTAGGCACGGCCGCCGTCGGCGAGCGCTCCGAGCGATGCGGGGTGCGCGGCGATCTCGAACCGCGAGTGCTGCAGCAGCGCCGGCACCGACCCGATGTGGTCGATGTGCGGGTGCGTCAGGACGGCGAGTCTGAGGTCGTCCATGCTGCGCCCGATCGAGCGGACCTTGCTCGTGATGAGTCGCTCGAACCAGCGGAAGCCGCTGTCGACGAGAAAGAGAGCGTCGGGAGCCTCGATGAGGTAGCTGGAGAACGCGATGCCTTGGATGCGATGGATCTTCACGCCAGGCACAGAGCAACATGCGTGCCTCGGCTCGCGCGGGTGCCAGCCGCCGAACGACGCGCGGGCGGCGCCTAGGTCACGACGGTCGTCGCGGCGGACTCCCTCGCCCGGATCATCTCGACGAAGATCGGGACGAGCTCGGGATCGAACTGAGTGCCCGAACACGCTTCGATCTCGGCGAGCGCTGCCTCGGCCGACCGCGCGGCGCGGTACGGGCGCTCTGATGTGATGGAATCGTACGCGTCGCAGATGCAGATCATCCGGGCCTCGACCGGAATCCCGGAACCGGTCAGTCTGTCCGGATACCCCTCTCCGTCCCAGCGCTCGTGGTGCGCGCGGATCCACGGCAGGATCTCCGGGCGCGGTATTGCGCCGAGGATCTGCGTGCCGAGGACCGAATGCTGCTCGACTTCGCGACGTTCCTCCGCCGTGAGCGGGCCCGGCTTGCGCAGGGCGGCGTCCGCAACGCCGATCTTGCCCACGTCGTGCAGCATCGCCGCGGTGCGAAGGAGCATGCGACTCGAAGCAGGGAGATCCACGTGCGGCGCGAACTCATTCACGAGCCCGGCGACGCTGAGCGAGTGCGACTGGGTGCACTCGTCGCGCGCGTCGACCGCGGTCGCGAGCATTCGGACGAGCTTGAGGTACGACTGCTCCCCGACCAAGACGGCTCGGCGTTCGTCCGAGAGCCCGGCCTCGATGCCCGGGGTGTATCGGACCGCCTGGTCGCCGCCGTCGAACTTGGCTTGGTAGAGCGCCTCGTCGGCCTTGCGCCTCAGGTCTGCGCGGTCGCGCGTGTCCTTCGGGTACTCGGCAACGCCGATCGACGCGCTCGTCGTCATGCTGCAGACGCCGTCGGGCTCGCGGAGCTTGTCGGCGAGACGGCGTGCCAGAGCCATCGCGCCGCCTCCTCTGACGCCGGGGAGGATGATCGCGAACTCATCGCCACCGAGCCGGCAGAGAGTGTCGATGCCACGGATCGCCGATGACATCCGGTGGCACGCCGTGCGCAGACGCTCGTCGCCCGCCTGGTGGCCGAACACGTTGTTCACATAGTCGAACTCGTCCAGATCGAGCATGAGCAGCGACAGCGGGTGGCCGTTCTTCGTCGCCGACACCAGCTCGCGATCCAACTGCGCTTGGAAGAAGCGGAAGTTGTGAACGCCCGTGAGCGGGTCGATCGTCGAGGACACGGTGAGTGCGCGGTTCTCGACGAAGTAGAGGATGATCCTCGCGGCCATGAGCGAGGTGAGCGCGGCGCAGACGGCAGCGAAGAAGACCTGGTCGCCCGGTTGGATCGACGCGTGGGTCATCTCGAAGAGCGCCAAGGGCGCGCCCAGAGCCGCCGAGGTCAGGCCTATGACGACGGGCCACTCGGGAGCCCCGGTCAGCCGGGTCGCGCTCTCTGTGAGGTGCCGCACCGGCGTCCGGCGGCGCCTCGTCCACGCCGCCATCGCGACGAAGAGGTATCCGAGCATCCAGACGAGATCGGTGCCGGTGCCGAGCCAGCCGGTCTCGTAGATGCCGAGCGAGGTGAGGACAACGAATGTGAAGTCGGCCGCGGTCCACGCCGACAGGAAGAGTGCCAGGTAGACGAGCCAGGACCCTCGTGTGACGTGTCCCAGCCCGAGCAGCATGAGCAGCAGCACGATGTCGAGCGCGATGGTAAGGAAGTCGATGATGTCGACGCCGCTCGTGAACGCGGCGCCCCCGCGAAGAGGTCCGATCACGAGCGCGACCAGGACGAGACAGACGAACATCGTCGTCATGAGCACGTCGATGAAGTTGCCCACGCGCTTTGCGACCGGGGCGTACGCTGCCTCATGGATGCGGAAGATGCCACCCGCGAGCAGCAGGTAGCCGAGCAGACTGATCGCGTGGGCGCCGACACCGCCGGGGACTGAGCTGTGGACGGCGATCGCGTCGTACGCCCAGTAGAGCTCGCTCACGACGAACGCGAGCGTCGCGCCGAGTATGAGCAGCCACGCCTGGCGTTCGCGGTCGCGGGTGACGGGTAGTACGTACCAGCAGGCGGCGACGGCGACGGCCGGCGCCGCCAGATACCAGATGCTCTGGATGTCGCCGCGCAGGGGCTCGGCGATCGGGAGCAGCCGTATGAGAACGTGCACCCCCAACACGACCGCGCCGACGATGGCCGGTAGCGAGCGGTTCGAAGTCGACGAGCGTGTCATGTCACTCCGGACGTGAGCGGCGGGCCTCGGCCCGCTCTGATCGGCACGCGTGGCGCGCGGATCCCATGTGGTGTGCCCGCCTCTGGCGGCGTCTTCACGCGGTCGACGTAGAACTGTATGCCCGAGTGGGACCCCACGCAGCGCTCTCCCAGGGGGGAAATCCGGCGAACGTCGCAGCCGATACCTGCGGGGGTATACTGCCACGCGTACGAGGTCTGCGTATCAGCACGAGGAAGAAGGCCTGGGTGACACCGATCTCCGATGACCGCTCCCACGCGGCAGCCCGCCAGATCGTCGTCAAGGTCGTGGATCTCGGCGACTGCGGTTGAACGCCTTCGGATGAACCGATCTCGGGCGGTCTGCTCGAGGCGCAGTTGGTGGAGCTCGGCCTGCTCGACGTCGATGACATGCCGGCCGACGCGTCCGCATGCGGGATGCCGGTGTCGCGGCAGATCGCCCGGCTCGAGCACGCGCTCGCCGAGCGATCTGCCTGCGGGATCTCGGTCGTCAGCGTCGATCTGCTCGGCCTCGAGGAGTGCGAGCGTCACGCTGCCCTCGACGCCATCGTCGCCGATGAACCGTCACCCTACGTGATCCTGGGCGGTCGGCTTGTCTGTGCGGGCTCGGTCGACGTGGCAGCCGTGCTGGCGGCACTCGTCGACTGAGCCCGATGGCGCTCGCCAGGTCTAGCGGCCCGAGCTGAACGAGTAGTGGATCGTGCGCTTCGGGCACGTGTCGACGCAGTTGCCGCACAGCGTGCACTCGTAGTCCTCCATCGAGCCGGACTGTACGAGCCCCTGAACGTCGAGCCCGGTGGGGCAGGCCTCGGTGCACCGTCCGCACGAAGTACACGTCGCGGCCTCGGCACGCAGGCGAAGGGCCGGCCAAGCGAAGCGGTTGCGGATCCAGCGTCCCGCGATCATGAACGGCGCCATCCAGCACACCGTGTGGCAGCCCGCTCGCTTGCCGAGCCCGAACGCGAGTCCGACGAACAGTGCAACCACGATGAAGTAGATGATGTAGGCGACGATGATGGGTCGATCGGCGCTGCCGGCCACCGAGATCCCGCCCTCGGTGCCGTACAGCAGCTGCAGGCTCCTGTAGCCGCCCGCGGAGAGCGCGCCCCAGGCGACGAGTCCGATCCAGGGAACCCAGATCACCCACTTCGCGAGGTTCGCCTTGCCGCCGATCCGCTTCTCATTCACGGGCGCGGCGAATTCCTGCGCTGCGCCGGCGGGGCAGGCCCACCCGCACCACAGCCGGCCGAGCACGAGCGAACCGACGAACATCGTGGCGAATGCGACGAGGCTGCCGTTCACGATCCCCTGGAACGCGGAGTCCACGATCAGATAGGGGGAGAGGTAGTTCATCGTCACAGGGAACGCGACGAAGCTGATGAGCAGAAGTGCTCTCCGCCACCGCTGCCGCGCAACTGTCTTCCGTGCCATCCTCGTCATCCTCTCGAGTTCGGAGCGGACGTCGTGAGCGTCGCGCGCAGGACGCGCTCGGCCAACTGCCCGACCCCACCGGACGCCTGCGGCATGAGCGGCACCGCCGACGTGTTCCACAGGTCCGCGAAGCCCTGGACGAACGACCACATGCCGATCGCCAACACCACGGGATCACCTTCGAGCAGCAGCCCCGCTTCCTGGCAGGCCGTGACGGAACGGACGAGCCGCTCCCACGATTCACCGTGGTCCTCGGCCGTTGCCTGCGCCTCCGGGTCTCGCATCTCGGGCGCGCCCATCACGGCGAAGTACTCGCGATGCTCCGTCATGAACAGCACGTAGGCGACACCGATAGCGATGAGGCGCTCGAGCGGGTCATCCGGGGCGGCGGACTCGGCCCGTGCCATGCGCTCGTCGAGCAGCCGGAGCCCCTCGAAACCCAGAGCGCGCACCACGGCCGCCTTGTCGGCGAAGTGGTGGTAGGGGGCCGCATGGCTCACGCCGGCCCGGGCCGCGACCTCGCGCAGGGACAGGGCTTCGAGACCGCGCTCGCGGACCAGCGCCAGCGCTCCGTTCATGAGCGCGCGGCGCAGGTCCCCGTGGTGATACGTGTCTGTGGGTGTCTCCATGGGCGCAATCTTACCAGCGTCAAGTTGACAGTGTCAAGATTGACAGACGCGAGGAGGACCGCGGCCGTCGCGACCCGTTGCGTTCACCATCCGGTGAGTTGGAGGCGGTGGGTCGGCCTCGTTGACAGCCGCCGCCGGATGACCGATTGTCTACCCTACGTATGACCTTAGGGTGATGGGAGCCCGGCAGCTCCTCTTCCTCGGACATGCGGAGCGGATGTCAACAGGGTGGTCGCGACAATGAGGGGTGAGTTGTATGGGCTTGAGTCCCAAGAGGTTGTCTGATCTGGCCAAGCGGGCGCTGAATCTCGTATGCGCGCTCGCGCTGGCAACGACCGTTGTGCAGTGGCCGGCGACGGCCGCGTACGCGGCGAACTTCACCTACACCGGCGGCGCGGACTTCGGCCCGACGTACGTGCTGAACGACCACAGCACGATCTACAAGGTCCACGTCACGGCCACATCCGGCCTAGTCGCCGGCAAGACGTACTACGTCATCGCCCGGCTCACCGACGGGCTGGGCGGGGGATTCAACAACAACGCTCGCGGCTACACCTGGAACCCGGCCAGCAGCAAGTGGGTGCAGGCCCGCATGACGTCCACCCTGTTCCCGACCGTCGTCGCGGACGCCTCGGGCGCAGCGTCGGCCACGGTCTACTACAAGGTCGGCGACGAGAACTTCACCGGTTTCGTTGCCGCCAACGGCCACGCGGCCGGGCAGGCGTATCTCGCGGTGTCGTTCTCCGACGGCGCGAACAACGGCAACCCGAGCACCGGACCGATCGTCGACGTCCTCAGTGCGAAGACCCAGGGTGCCTGGATCCACAACGGTGTCGCGACAGGCGCTACCGCGAACACGACCGCCGCAGCCGGTTCGGACACGAACCTGACCGAGGCGAACCTCATCGATGACGACGCGAACGGAGTCGTCGACGACGAGGACTTCGGTCCTGCGGGCGCGACCGGTGACTTCCGCCTCGGTGTCGCCTCGGGCGCCACGGTGAACGTGACGCTCGGCGACTCCGCGTGGGCTTCCGGTCAAGGCGTCGTGGCCGGCCCCGCCGACACCGACATCGCTGTCGGCGCGTCGGACATGGTGCCCCCGACCGCTCCGGCATCACTGACCTCGAAGGCCTTCAACGGCAGCGTGATCCTGGACTGGGACGCTTCCACCGACTCGGGTGGCTCCGGCCTGGCCGGCTACCGGGTCTACCGCACGGTCGGTACGCAAGACGCGAGTGCCGGGACGGGTGCGGTCAACACCTCCGCGCTGCCCGTGCTCATCGCCACGGTGAGCGCCGGCACCACCACCTACACGGACACCACGGTGACCAACGGCACCCTGTACCAGTACTGGGTCCGCGCGATCGACGCTGCCACGAACGCGAGCGCGCGCTCCAACACGCTGGCCGTGACGCCGGTCGTTGACACCACCGCTCCTGTCTCAACGCTGGCCGGCGTGTCGGAAGCCGGCACCTACGGTGACCCGGCGACGTTCTCCCTGTCGGCCGACGATGGCACCGGTTCGGGCGTCGCCGCCCGCTACTACCTGCTCGACAGCGATGTCACCACGCGGACCTACACCACTGCGGTCGCGGTCTCCGGTGCCGGGGCGCACTCGGTGACGTACTGGGCGGAGGATGCCGTCGGCAACGTCGAGACGCCGCGCACCGTGAACTTCACGGTCTCCGGCGATATCCCGATCACCACGATCGAGGGGATCCCGAACGGGTGGACGAACGCCCCGGTCACCTTCTCGCTCAGTGCTACCGGCACGCTCGCTCCCCTGTCGACCTTCTACACGCTCAACTCCGGCGACCCGGTCCCCTACGTGGATCCGGTCACGGTCAGCACCGAAGGCACCACGAACGTCAGCTGCTATTCGCGCAACAGCATCGGCAACACCGAGGTGACGAAGACCGCCCAGATCCTCGTCGATACCACGGAGCCGTCCTGGGACCCGAGCAGCACCGGCTCGATGACCGGCTGGGACAACCACCTCACGACCGTGGTCGCCCTGAACCTGGAGTGGAACGGGGCGGTCGACGACGTGTCGGGCGTCACGCAGTTCCGCGTGTGGATGACCAACGGCAAGACGCGCGAGGCGACGGTGGTCGCCACTGTCCCGGTCGGCGCGTACCAGCGGGGCGGTAACACCTACCAGGGCGAGTGCCTGACCACACTTCCGACTGTCTGGACCGGCACCCACTACTACTTCAAGGTCCAGGCGGGCGACGCAGCGGGCAACTGGAGCAGCACCTACAACCTCCTCGGTGGCTCGAAGACCGAGACCGACACCGCAAAGCAGGGATTCAACGCCTACGACCAGTCGCCGCTCGGGCCTGCGCTTCCCCCGAAGTGGGGCGACAACGACTTCCTGCGGGCCACGAACGTGGGCACGGATGCGACCCCGTCGGTGCTGTTCCACTGGAGCATCCCGCAGACCTTCGCGGCGGCGCCCGACATCTGGTTCTACTCCGTGAAGTCCGACTACGATTCCCCGCCGGAGATGTGGATCGACTCCTGCGGGCCCGGCCAGCACGACGCCTACCACGACGGCGATGAGAACACGTACCTGTGGTGCCGGGACGCGATCCCCGGGACCGGTGCCGGCTACCTGAACGGCTACAGCCCGATCCCGAAGCCGAACACGCAGTACTACTTCAACATGCACTCGTACGCGTGGAACGCGAACTGGGACTGGGAGGTTCACACCACCGACAACATCGGCTCCGACGGTCCGATCGTGCCGGTCAACACCAGCTGGTCGAACTCGCCGCTCTCCGGAACGGCGACGAGCACGGCGATGAACGTGCCGTTCCCGGCGAACCGCCTGAAGTGGGTCGAGTCGCGCGGCATGGCGCCGAACAAGGTCACGTACGGCAACGTGGTCACCGGGACCGTGGATGCCGACAACGCCTACTTCGCGGTGGGCAGTGCCGGCGACGCGTCGTACCCGGTCGTCGCCGCGGGCAGCAGCCTGACCACCGCCTACGTCGAGCTCACCAACAAGGCCACCGGTGAGAACATCGCCCTGCCGGCCGATCCGGACGGGCTCGCGAGCTACCAGGAGTGGTCTGCTGGGGCGCCGGGCAGCTGGAATTCCTCGAAGGGCACCTTCTACGGCTACCGCTGGACGGCCGCTGACGGGACGGGCGACACGGCCCGCCTTGAGATCCATCTGCCGAAGCTGGCGTACTCAACCGCCTACGTACTCACGCTGAAGTCGCCGCTCACGAGCTGCTTCAACGCGGCGGACTATTCCTACGAGTTCACGACCGCCGAGGCCCCCAAGCCGACGAGCATCGCGCTCGCCACCGGCACGAGGACCCTGGGCAGCTATGGCGAGGCCGTTTCGATCACGGGTACCCTCACCGCCGACGGCGCGGGTGTCGCGGGTCAGCGCGTGGTGCTCCAGTCGTCGTCCAACGACCGCACGTTCGTCGACACGGCCATCGTGGCCACCACGACGGCAGGCGGGGCGTTCGACCTGAAGGTCGTCCCCGGCACCAAGACCTACTACCGGGTCCGGTTCGCGCCGACCATCGACTACCTCGGGTGCAACAGCGCCGCGGTCGCGTTCACGCCGCGCGCGAAGGTCTCGACCCCGGTCGCGCCCAAGCTCATGTACCACTGGGGCTGGAGGACGATCTACGGATATGCGTGGCCGCGGCACTCCACGAGTTCCTCGGTGCGCATCTACCGGTGGCGCAACGTTTCGGGCCACTGGAAGGCCTACGGGTACGTGAACGCCAGCGTGCGCAACTACTCGACCTACTCGAAGTACTCGATCTCGACGCGCCTTCCCTACGCGGGCACGTGGCGTCTGCGGGCGTATGTCCCGGCCGACGCCGGCCACGCGGCCGCGTGGTCCGGCGGGTACGACTACGTGACGGTGCGATAGCCACCGGGCGCTCGCGCGTTCGTTGATCGGGAGGGGCCGTCCATCCGGGCGGCCCCTCCTGCTTGAGCGCCTGCTGTGCGCGAGAGCGGCCTCGGCGGGCCGGCAGTCAGAGTCGGGTGTCCGCTACCCGATCACGCCGAAGCGCTTGCCGACTCGCGTGAACGCATCGACGGCGCTGTCGAGCTGCTCGCCGGTGTGGGCGGCCGAGATCTGCACGCGGATACGCGCGGCGCCCTTCGGCACGACCGGGTAGCTGAAGCCGATCACGTAGATGCCCTCGTCGAGCAGTGCTTCGGCCATCTCGTGGGCCTTCGCCTCGTCGTAGAGCATCACGGGAACGATCGGATGCTCGCCCGCTCGGATGTCGAAGCCTGCCGCAGTCATGCGCTCGCGGAAGGACAGGGCACTGCGCTCGAGCCGGTCGCGCAGCTCGGTCGTGCCGGAGAGCAGGTCGAGCACCGCGACGGTCGTGGCGGCCACGACAGGAGCCACGGTGTTCGAGAACAGGTACGGACGGCTCTTCTGTCGCATCCACTCGACGATCTCGCGCTTGCCCGAGAGGCAGCCGCCCGAAGCGCCGCCGAGCGCCTTGCCGAACGTGGTCGTCACGCAGTCCACGCGGTCGATGACGCCGCAGAGCTCGGGCGTGCCGCGGCCGGTCGGTCCGACGAAGCCGGTCGCGTGCGAGTCGTCCACCATGACGAGCGCGTCGAACTCGTCAGCCAGGTCGCAGATCTCGACCAGCTTCGCGATGTCGCCGTCCATAGAGAAGACGCCGTCGGTCGCGATCACACGGTAGCGCGCGTCGCGCGCCTCCTCGAGCTTCGCGCGCAGGTCGTCCATGTCGGAGTGCGCGTAGATGAAGCGCTGCGCCTTCGTCAGTCGCACGCCGTCGATGACGGACGCGTGGTTGAGCGCGTCGGCGATGATCGCGTCCTGCGGTCCGAAGAGCGGTTCGAAGAAGCCGCCGTTCGCGTCGAAGGCGGACGAATACAGGATCGTGTCCTGCGTCCCGAGGAACTCGGTCAGCCGCGCTTCGAGCTCCTTGTGCACCTCGAAGGTCCCACAGATGAAGCGCACCGATGAAGTGCCGAAGCCCCACCGGTCGAGCGCCTCGTGCGCGGCGGTCACGACGCGCGGGTCGTTGGCGAGCCCGAGGTAGTTGTTCGCGCAGAAGTTGACGACCTCACGGGGCTCGGCCTCGCCGGGCACTGCTACGCGGATGACCGGGCCCTGCGGCGAGGTGATGATGCGCTCGGTCTTGTAGAGGCTCGCCGCCTTGAGGCCCTCGATCTCGGCGCGCAGGGCGTCTCTCATGGTGCCGTACATCGCATGGCCTCCTGAATGGGTGTCTACTTGGCAGCGGCGGGTGCGGCGGCGACCTGGAGCACGACCTTGCCGCTGTTGCCGCCGATCATCGCGGCGAATCCGGTCTCGTAGTCCTCGAATGCAAGTTCGTGGGTGATGACCGGCGCGATGTCGAGCCCGCTCTGCAGCATGGTCTGCATCTTGTACCAGGTCTCCCAGATCTCACGGCCGTAGATGCCCTTGATCGTGAGCCCGCGGAAGACGACCTCGTCCCAGTCGATGGCGACAGGTCCCGGCGCGATGCCGAGCAGCGCGATGCGCCCGCCGTTGTGCATGCTCTCGAGCATCTGCTCGAACGCCGTGCCGTTCCCGCTCATCTCGAGTCCGATGTCGAACCCGATCATCCCGAGGTCGCGCATCGTGCCCTCGATCGTCTGGCGCGTGACGTTGATCGCACGCGTGGCGCCCATCGTGCGGGCGAGGTCGAGGCGGTAGTCGTTGATGTCGGTGATGACCACGTTGCGTGCGCCCACGTGCTTCGCGATGGCGACGGCCATGATGCCGATGGGACCCGCGCCGGTGATGAGCACGTCCTCGCCGACCATGTCGAACGAGAGCGCGGCGTGCGTGGCGTTGCCGAAGGGGTCGAAGATGGCGGCCACGCGGGAGGGGATCGAGTCGGCGACGTGCCATGCGTTGCTCGCGGGGATGGCGAGGTACTCCGCGAAGCAGCCATCGCGGTTCACGCCCACGCCGACGGTGTTCGTGCACAGATGCCGGCGGCCGGCCCGACAGCTGCGGCAGACGCCGCACACGATGTGGCCCTCGCCGGAGACACGCTGGCCGACCTCGAACCCGGTGACGCCGTCGCCGACCTGTTCGACGTATCCGACGAACTCGTGACCGAGGATCTGCGGCGGCTTGATCGTCCGCTGTGCCCAGGGGTTCCACTCGTAGATGTGGACGTCGGTGCCGCAGATGGCGACCTTCTCGATGCGGATGAGCAGCTCGCCCGGGCCGATCTCGGGGACGGGCACCTCCTCGAAAGAGACACCGGGGGCCGCCGAGGTCTTCACAAGGGCCTTCATCGTGCGCTGCATGAGGTACCGCCGATCACGGGAGGGAGTCTGTGCGCTCCCAACATACCGCGCCGAGTCCGTGCGATGCAGGGCAAGACACCTGGGCGTCGCCGTTCGGATGAGGGGAAGGGGGTCGGGCTGCTGCGCATCGGCTCCCTCGGGAATGAACCCGCTGCAGGCACGGTCCCGCCCGCGATCCGCGGGCAGAGGCGCGAGGGAGCACATCATGGGTTGGATCACCTGGATCTTGGTCGGACTCGTCGCGGGCATCATCGCGAAGGTCATCATGCGCGACCGGTTCGGATGGATCGTGACGATCCTGCTCGGGATCGTCGGCGCGTTCGTTGGCGGCTGGATCTCCGGCATGCTCGGCGGTCCGGGCGTGACCGGGTTCGACCTGGTCTCGATCCTCGTGGCGGCCGGCGGAGCAGTCGTGGTGCTGTTCGTATACGGGCTCATCGTCAGGCGCGGCGCATAGACGTTGCCTGCGCCCCCTGTCGTCCCTCGCTCTCGCGCGATAGAGTTGCATAACAAGCACGCGATTCTGTATCGAGCGCAAAGGGGCTTGAAGCATGATCAAGGTTGCCGTGTGGGGCGCGGGCATGATGGGCCAAGGGCTTCTGCGCTACATCTTGGACCGTCCGAACGATATCGAGCTCGTCGGTGTGATCGATCGCCATCCTGAGAAGCACGGCCTGACCCTGGGCGGGCTGCTCGGCGAACACTACGACCACGACATGGCCATCACCGCCGACCACGACGCGATCCTCGCGCTCGAGCCCGACGTCGTGTGCATCCTCACCGCGAGCAACCTGCATGAGATCACCGACCAGGTCGAGGCGGCCATCCGCGCCGACGCCGACGTCATCTGCATCGCCGAGACGCTCTCGTACCCGTGGGCGAGCGACGCCGAGTGGGCCGACCGCATCGACGATCTCGCGCGCGAGCACGGCGTGAGCGTGCTCGGCACGGGCATCAACCCCGGCTTCGTCCTCGACGCGCTCCCGATCGCGCTGTCCTCCGTGTGCCTGCGCGTCGATCGCATCGAGGCATCGCGCATCAACGACCTCTCGCCGTTCGGGCCGACCGTCATGTCGAGCCAGGGCGTCGGCACCACCGTCGAACAGTTCGAGGCAGGCATCGCCGACGGATCGATCGTCGGCCACATCGGCTTCCACGAGTCCGTCGGGCTCATCGCCTACGCGCTCGGGTGGGAGATCGACCGGGTGGAAGAGACCCGTGAGCCGATCGTGAGCACGGTCGAGCGCTCGACCCCGCACGTGCACGTGGCGCCGGGCAAAGTCGCCGGCTGCCGTCACATCGCGCGTGCCTACGACAGGGCGGGCAACCTCAAGATCGAGCTCGTCCACCCGCAGCAGATCCACCCCGAGCTCGAGGGCGTGGACACGGGCGACTACATCCACATCGTCGGCGACCCAGAGATCAACCTCTCCAACTGCCCCGAGGTCCCGGGTGGCAAGGGGACCTACGCGAGTGTCGGCAACTACATCCCGCTCATGGGCGGGGCGGCCCCGGGCATCGTGACGGTCGTAGACATGCCGCTGCCCCGGTTCGCGTCGCCCACCGAGTAGGGAAGGGTCCATACATGGAGGAGACGATGCGCTGCGCGGCAGGGGACTGGGTGGAGGTGCGCTACGTGCTCCTCGAACCCGAGGATCGCGCCGCCAACCTGCCCGCCGACACGGCGGCCCAGCCGCTTCTCGTGTGGGTGAAGGGGTTCGCTTCGAACCCCGCTGCGGGAGGAGAAGAGCTACAGGTCGAGACGATGACCGGGCGCATCGTGACCGGGGTGCTCACGGACGTCAATCCGGGATACGAGCACACGTTCGGACGTCCCGCGCCCGAGCTCGTGCACGTGGGCGCCGACCTGCGGGCTCGGCTTGCCGCGTACCGCGCTGCCGCCAAGGCGGGTGAGTGACGTGGCCGGACGCACCGAAGCGATACTGGCCCGCAAGGGCGAGATCATGAAGCGCGCGCTCGGCATGGACTACGCCGAGTTCGAGCGCAGCCCCATCGCGTTCGACTACGACGCGATGATGGCCGCTCACGGCTACTCGCTCGACGACATCATCGCGATCCAGCGCGCTGGCGGCGTTGGCGACACACCGCTGCTCGAGCTGCGCAACCTGACCGATCTCGTGCGCTCCTACGCGGAGCCGGGCTGTGGCGCGCGCATCTTCGTCAAGGACGAGTGCGCGAACATGGCGGGCTCCTTCAAGGACCGGCGCGCGAGCGTCTCGATCCACGTCGCGAAGGCGAAGGGCTACGAGGGTGTGATCGCGGCGACGTCGGGGAACTACGGCGCCGCCGTCTCGAGCCAGGCGGCTCGCGCGTCGCTGAAGTGCATCATCTGCCAGGAGGCGTTCGACTCCCGCCACGTCGGCCAGCCCGAGATCATCGAGAAATCGCGCATCTGCGAGGCGTTCGGTGCCGAGGTGATCCAGATGACGGTCGGGCCGGAGCTGTTCAGCCACATGCTCGAGCTGCTCGACACCACCGGGTACTTCGCCGCCTCGCTCTACTCGAGCTTCGGCGTGTCGGGGATCGAGACGCTCGGAGCCGAGGTCGCGCGCGACATGGTCGCGATCACCGGCAGAGCCCCCGACTACGTGGTCGTCACGCACGCAGGCGGCGGCAACACCACCGGCACGGCTCGCGGGTTGCGGCGCGCCGGCGCGACCGGGACCAAGGTCGTGAGCGCGAGCGTCGATCTCTCGGGGCTTCACATGGCCTCCGACACCGACTTCAACCGCAAGAGCTTCACCACCGGTCACACCGGCTTCGGCGTCCCGTTCGCCACCTGGCCCGACCGCGCTGACGTTCCGCGCAACGCTGCGCGCTCGTTGCGCTACATGGACCGCTACCTCACCGTCACGCAGGGCGAGGTCTTCTACGTCACCGAGGCGATGGCGAAGCTCGAGGGCTTGGAGCGCGGGCCGTCGGGCAACACCGCGATGGCCGCCGCGCTGTCGCTCGCTCGCGACCTGCCGCGTGAGGCCACCGTCGTCGTGCAGGAGACCGAGTACACGGGCGCCGGCAAACACCACTGGGCGCAACTCAATTTCGCCCGCGCCAACGGCATCGACGTCCGTCTCGGCGACCCCGCCGGGAACGTGCCGGGCACGAACATCGTTGTCCCCGAGCGACCGGAGCAGATACGCGCGAAGGAGTTCGACCTGGCCAAGCTGCGCCGCAGCTACGTGCGCAACGCGCTCGAGCACGCGGGCGAGGGATATGCGCCCACATCCGAAGACATCGAGTTCCTGGCGGCCGACACGAACAGTACCCCCGAGGCGATCGAGGAGATCGTCGTGGGGCTCAGGGAGGCGTAGATGGTCCGTCCGGACACGTTCCAGGAGGTGCGGGAGCACCTCGCGCCCTTGACCGACGATCAGCTCGAGGCGCGCTTCTGGCAGCTCGCCACCGAGTGTGTCGAGCCCATGATCGAGCTCGCGCGCACGCACACGTCGCCGTCGATCGAACGCAGCGTGCTCATGCGCATGGGGATCGACTCGCGCACGTGCATGGCGGTCGTGTCCGAGTGCGAGAAGCGCGGGCTGCTCGGGCATGGCGCGGGTCACGTGGTGTGGCTCTGCATGCAGGCCTGGGACTGCTCGGCTCCGGCGGCTGCCGCACAGCTCGCCGCGGACGAGGGTTGGGACATCGCCGAGGCGAAGTGGGGGGGCATCAGGTGAGCCAGTCACGCCGCCCCGTCGACCCGCCGCTGCAGCCCAACGAGAAGCTCGACATCGGTGCGCTGCTCGAGGGTCTGGCCGACTACCGCCCGCGTCGCAAGGGGTGGCACTGGCGCGAGCAGGTGCCCGACCAGCGGCTGTACGAGTTCACATATCGCGAGACCTCGAAGGGGCTCGACCGTTGCGTGCCGCTGCCGGCCGCGCACTACTTCGACAACATCGACCCGCAGCCCGACTGCGTCATCACGACGGAGATCGCCTCGGGGCGTCCCGAGGACGACATCCGGCGCATGAGGATGGCCGCGTGGCACGGCGCCGACCACATGATGGTCATCCGCACCGCCGGCCAGTCGCACATGGACGGCTTGCTCGAGGGCACGCCCGAGGGAACGGGCGGTGTTGCGGTCACGCGCAAGCAGGTCCGCATGACGCGTCGCGCGCTCGATCTGATCGAGGACGAAGTCGGCCGCCCCATCAACTTCCACAGCTACGTGAGTGGTGTGGCAGGCCCTGAGATCGCCGTCATGTTCGCCGAAGAGGGCGTGAGCGGCGCACACCAGGATCCGCAGTACAACGTGCTCTACCGCAACATCAACATGTACCGCAGCTTCGTCGACGCCGCCGTGGCGAAGAAGATCATGGCGGCCGCCGGCATCGTCCAGATCGACGGCGCGCACAACGCGAACGCCACCGCGGTCCGCGCGTGGAAGGTCATGCCCGAGCTGCTGGTGCAGCACGCGATCAACTGCGCGTACTCCGTGGCCGTCGGCATGCCCAAGGAGCAGATCGCGCTCTCGACCGTGCCGCCGGACGCCTCACCCGCGCCGTGCATGCGCATGGACCTGCCGTACGCGGTCGCCCTGCGCGACCTCTTCGGCGACTACAAGATGCGGGCGCAGCAAAACACCCGCTACATGGAGTCGGACAGCCGCGAGGCGACGGTCAGCCACGTCATGAACCTCATGATCTCGCGGCTGACCAGCGCGGACATCCAGTCGACCATCACGCCCGACGAGGGCCGCAACGTCCCGTGGCACTACAACAACATCGCCGCGGTGAACACCGCGAAGCAGTCGCTCGTGGGCATGGACGGCATGCGCGACATGGTGAAGATCGATCGCGGCGCCCCCGAGTTCGCCTCCCGCGTCCGCGAGTTGAAAGAGCGCGCCGTGCTCTTCCTCGAGGCGATGCTGCGCGACGGTGGGTACTTCACCGGCGTCGAGGAGGCCTACTTCGTGGACTCGGGTGAGTATCCCGAGACGCACGACGACGGCATCGCGCGGTCTTCATCCGGCGGCGTGGCCGTCGGGACGATCGTCCCGCGCGCCGACGACTACCTGGCGCCGGTCTGCCACCACTTCGGCGACAACCACCTGCCGGACGGCTTCCGTGGTGCCGAGTTCGGTGAGGCCGCTCCCTGCGACCTCATCGGCGGCTGCACGCTCTGCGACGACCGCAAGGTCCCGTTCATCGACGAACTCGACCCCGAGGACAACGTGAACGTCCGTCTCGCTGCCACCGCCGAGTTGCGCGAGAAGGGCCTCGTGAAGCCGGAGGTGGAGTGGGCCGGGGACGGCTACGTCGCCGTGACGATGTTCCTGCCCGCCGCGGAGCGCATCGCGGAGGCTGCCGCCATCGAGTTCGGCCACCAGATGAACCTCATCGACGTCGAGGTCATCCACAAGCAGGTCATGCACCCGGCGGAGGGCACGCTCGTCGAGATCAAGGGGCGCCTCGAGGTCGCCATCGATCCCGCGAACCTCGTGATCATCGACAAGCCCCAGCCGCTCTCCGACGAGGAGATCCGCGAGTTCGTCGCCGGCAAGAACCTGCGCTGCGTCGCAGCGACCGTCGGCGCGGATGAGCACTCCGTCGGCATGCGCGAGATCATCGACATCAAGCACGGCGGTCTCGAGAAATGGGGCTTCCACTGTGAGTACCTGGGCACCTCGGTGCCGGTGGAGAAGGTGCTCGACGCCGCCATCGAGCACGCGGCGCAGGTCGTGCTCATCTCGACGATCATCACGCACGGCGACACGCACCGTGCCAACATGGAGAGACTCGCCGACCTGGCGACCGAGAAGGGCGTGCGCGACAAGCTGCTGCTCATCGCGGGCGGCACGCAGGTGAGCGACAAGCTCGCGCGCAGGTGGGGCATGGACGCCGGTTTCGGTCGCAAGACCCACGGCCTCGAGGTCGCGAGCTTCATCGTGAAGACGATGCGCGAGCGGGGGATGTAGGGGTAGCAGAACCTCGGCTCGGTCAGCGCCGAGCGCGTCTGAGTCTCGGAGCGGGAGGTCGTGCCATGTTGGGGCCGGGTGGCGAGAAGGCACTGGTCCTGTACTGGTCTCTCACCGGTTCGACCAAGAAGGTGGCCGATTCAGTAGCCGAGGGGCTGCGCGACTCGGGCGCCGCGTGCGCGGTGCACGACCTGCGGACAGCTGCTCCTCCGGATGTGCTGGACTTCGACATGGTCGGTTTCGGCTACCCGGTGCACTACTACCGGCCGCCACAGCCCGTCATCGAGAGCATTCGCGGGCTCGATCTCACGGGACGCTCCGTCTTCTCGTTCTGCCTGCACGGCACGTATCGGGGAGCGGGGCTGAATCGCGCGCGCGACGCACTGCTGCGAGCGGGCGGTACCGAGATCGGCGCGTTCGCATGCCACGGAGGCGGAGGCTTCTACCCGTACATGCGCAGAGGTTGGACGTTCTCGGCCGGACATCCTGACGAGAAGGATCTGGCCGACGCACGCAGCTTCGGCGCCTCGCTCGTGAGTCTCCACGCGGCCGTGCGACGTGGCGAGACGGTGCCGCTCCCGGCCAGAGACCCTCGGACGCATCCGATGTACGCGATCGAACGGCTCGCGGCGCATCCGTGGCTCGCGCGCGTCTTCTACTACCGCTTCATCAGGGCCATTCCGGAGCGCTGCACGCGGTGCGGGCTGTGCGCCCGTCTGTGCCCCGCGCACGCGATCACGTGGGCGCGTGGCGAGCGACCCGTGTGGGGCCCGGAATGCATGCTGTGCCTCAACTGCGTGACGGTGTGTCCCGAGGCAGCGGTCGTGTGTCCCATCGACTGGGCCCTCTTTCGGCCCTTCATCTCCTGGAACGTCAAGCGGGCGCTGCGCGATCCCTTGCTCGACCGCGCGCCGGTGGCGCTTCGACGCGGGAAGGCCGTCCGGCTGGACGACCCTGAGAGCCAGCCTCAAGTGAGGTCATGAGGTCGCCGCAGTGGGCTACTATGCCTGTGGGGCCGTCGCGCAGTCTGGGGAGAACGGCCGCTGGTCCTGTCGTGACAGCGCACGGGAAGGCCGGAGTGCTCATGTCTGAACTCCGTCGCATCGACGCGCTCGTCGCCGAGATCGGCTCGACGACGACGGTCGTGAGCGCCTTCGAGGGACTCGCGCCGGACTCCAGCGTGGAGCCCCGGCTGCTCGGGCAGGGCGTGGCGCCGACCTCTGTGTTGCAGGGCGACGTCGGGATCGGCGTCGAGGCGGCGCGTGCGGAGCTGGAAGCCGCGACCGGGCCGCTCGATGCGGCCGTCACGCTCGCGACCTCGTCGGCGGCCGGCGGCCTGCGCATGACGGTGCACGGGCTCACGCGCAAGATGACCGCGATGGCCGCTCGCGAGGCCGCGCTGGGCGCCGGCGGCGTCGTCGAGTTCGTCACGGCGGGGCCGCTGCGCGACCACGACCTCGTGAGCATCGAAGAGGTGGGTCCGAGCCTCGTGCTGCTGGCCGGAGGGGTCGAGGGCGGCGACAGCGAGACGGTGCTCCACAACGCCCGCATGCTCGCCGGGCTGCAGGCCCGCCCGATCGTGATCTACGGAGGCAATTCCGCCGTGCGGGCCGAGGCCTGTGAGCTGCTCGAGGACGCCGGGTTCCGCGTGCACGCGACCGCGAACGTCTACCCGGCGGTCGACGAGCTCGACATATTGCCGGCGCGTGCGGTCATCCACGACGCATTCGAGGAGCACATCGTGCACGCTCCGGGCATGGAGCGGATCGGTGAGCTCGTGAGCGGTCGCATCCTGCCCACGCCGGGCGCGGTGCTCATCGCCGCCGAACTCCTGGCCGAAGCCGTCGGCGACCTCGTGGTCGTCGACGTCGGAGGAGCGACCACGGACGTGCATTCCGTGACGGACGGCTCCCCCGACATAGCGGCCATCGCCACCGGGCCGGAGCCGCACAGCAAGCGCACGGTCGAGGGCGATCTGGGCACCTTCGTGAGTGCTCGACACGTGGCCGCGCTCATCGACGAAGCGCTGAGGCCGGAGGGTCTTCCCCCCGCGATCCCGACCGCGTCCGCTGACGTCGCGGCTGCCGTGCTGCTCGCGCGGACCGCCGCTGTCGTCGGCGTGCAGAGGCACGCCGGCCGGCTCTCCCACCTCTACACGCCGAAAGGGCGGCAGACGGTGGCGAAGGGGCGCGACCTGACGGCATGCCGCGTGGTCGTGGGAACGGGGGGCGCGCTGACGCGCCTTCCCGGCGGGGAGGCGATGCTGCGGGCAGCGCTCGCGCCGGCGAGCGGCAGCGACCGTCTCCTCCCGCCTTGGGACGCGCGGTGCGTGCTCGATCGCGACTACATCTTCGCTGCATGTGGCGCGCTTTCCACCGCGTTCCCGCACGAGCGCGTCGTCGCACTGATGCGCGCGAGCACCGGACTGTGAGAGGGGACTCGATGCCCGACCGTGCGACGCTCACCATCGATCTCGGCAAGATCGTGCACAACACCCGCGCCGTCGTCGCGGCGCTCCCGGGCGTGGACGTCGTCGGCGTGACGAAGGTCACATGCGGCTCGCCCGAGATCGCGCGCGCGATGCTCGCCGGAGGTGTTGCGGCCCTCGGCGAGTCGCGGCTCGAGAACGCGGCCCGCCTGCGCGACGCGGGCATCACCGCGCCGATCTGGCTCGTGCGCGCGCCGGCGCCCGGTCTGGCCGCTGATGCCGTCCGTTTCACGGACGTCTCGCTCATCAGCGAACTCGCGATCGCCGAGGCCCTGGAGGCTGCCGCGGCCGCCGCCGATGCGCGCTACGGAGTCGTGGCGATGGTCGATATCGGTGACCTGCGCGAGGGGATGTGGCCCGACACGCTCCCTGAGTTCCTCGAGCACGTGTCGCGCCTGCGCCATCTCGATCTGGTCGGCATCGGCGCGAGCCTGACCTGCTACGGCGCGATCGTTCCCGACGAAGCGAACCTCGGGCTGCTCGGACGGCTCGCCGACGAGGCTGCGCTGCAACTCGGGCGCTCCATCACCGTGTCGGGCGGCAGCTCCACGTCGATCGCGGCCGTCATGTCGGGCATCGGTCGCGGCTTCATCGACAACCTGCGGATCGGCGAGGCCATCGTGCTCGGGGTCGATCCCGCCACCCGTGAGAGCATCCCCGGCCTCGACCTGTACACCGACGCGCTCACCCTTGCCGTACCCGTCATCGAATGCGCCGTGAAGCCGTCGAAGCCGATCGGATGCGCGGCGCAAGACGCGTTCGGGAACGTTCCCACGTTCGAGGACCTCGGTCGACGCCGTCGGGCGATCTGCGCGTTGGGCCGTCAGGACGCCGCGCCCGAGGTGCTCACGCCGCTCGACCCGCGCGTGCGCGTGCTCGGCGCATCGAGCGACCATCTGGTGCTCGATGTCGAGGACGTGCCGGTGCCGCCGGCCGTCGGAGAGACGCTCCGCTTCACGCCGGGCTACGGCGCGACGCTCGCGCTCTTCACCTCGCCCTACGTGGACAAGGTCTTCATCTAGCGAGCGGTCCGCCTAGCCGGCGGGTTCCGCCGGGGCGGCGTGCTTCGGCTCGTGCCCGCGCCTGAAGAGGTCGAGGATCATGAGCACGCCTGCAACGCCGAGCTCGATCATCGCGGCTGAGTAGACGCCCAAGAACACGAGCGTGGCGACCGTCGCCAGTGGCGCGTCCTCGGGCTGGGTCGCACCGGAAGCCAGTCCGGTCGCCATCGGGATCACCATCATCGCGACCAAGCCGACGATCACGACGCCCAGGCCCCACGCGACGAGCGCGAACCGCGTGCGCGCTCGGAGCGCGGCCCACAGCAGCGCCACGCCACCCACCACCACGGCGGGGAAGAGCTCGGCTGGCGCGAGCCAATCGAGCCGGAAACCGGCAGGACCGCCGATGCGCGACGTCGCGAGCGTCGCGATGACCGGAAGCCACACGAGCGCCGTACCGACGATCGCCAGTGCTTTGGAGAACCAGTCCCTGTCCGACATCGCTCCCACCTCCACCACCAGTATTCCACCTTCGGTCGCGGCAGGACCGCGTCGGGCAGTGACCCGGTCGCTGTCCCGCCGCGCGGTCGCCACGGGTACATACACCGTGGATGCGCGTTGGGGCTCTCGGCTCACCGGAGGGTGGCGAGGCACGATGTCTCCCGAAACGACACTCCAGAGGCGTGAGCGCGCACGGCTCATCGCGGACGGCTGCGTGCTGACGTCCGGTTCGTTCGCCGCGGTACTGCTGCTTGCGCTCGGTCTTGTTGCGATCTTCGGCCCGCCCACCGAGTCGAACCCGATCCTCTCGCTCGTGAGCGTAGTGCTCATGACGATCGGCGGCGCAGCGGGCGTTGTGGCTGCATGGCTGCTGCACGGGCGCAGGATCACGGGTGCCGCGCTCGTCGGTGGCGTGGCAGGAGGCGCGGTCGGAGGAATGACCACGCCGCTCGTCGCCTTTCTCGCCTACCTGATCGGCCTTCCGCTTCGGCTCGTGACCGCGTGGGAGTTCGCGGGGCCGGTCGTCGTGCTGGCGATCGTCGCCATGGCGTTCATCTGGGTCGTCGTGTGGGTGCTGCTCGATGCCGTGCGCGATCTCCGTGGGGTGGAGCACGCGCACGTGCGGCTCGACCAGGCTCGCATCGCCGCGGCGAGCCTTGTGGCCGCTCTCGCAGCGGTGGTGGCCGTCGCGATGCTTGCGGATCCCTCGGGAGAGATGGGCGAGGCGATCATCTTCGTGTTCCTGGCGGGAGCCGTCGGAGCAGCGGTCGTGGCCGGTGCGGATATCGCGAGCGGCATCGCGACGCAGTCGAGGGAATCCGCGGGTCCGGCCGCGGCGTGACACGGCGTGCGGCCGAGGCCGGGAGGGCCGGACAGCGGCGGGAGTGTGGCCATGGAGTCCCGAGAGTCCGTCCGCGGCGGGCAGCGCGCCATCGCCGGCGTGATCGTCGGCGCGCTCGCCGTCGCCGCGATCGCG